>Ga0099824_1000003_pt1 | contig 119447 bp, 80 predicted proteins | sample SiratrowhiteBW_FD_76837 | JGI IMG/M metagenome (GOLD analysis project Ga0099824, IMG submission 76837) | Root nodule microbial communities of legume samples collected from California, USA - Siratro white BW | ecosystem: Host-associated > Plants > Roots > Nodule | place: USA: California... | reverse complement strand
TGTAACAGCTAAGAATACACTAAATAAAGTAAACAGCTAATAATACCACCCTAACAACTAAAGCATAACAATCTGTCCTCCCTAAATAATGTTTGACAGCTATACAATAATTATATTTAACAAAGACAACCACTATCAGAGGCCTAAATGGCAAATGTACTGTGCTATACATGGTGCTTGTTGGTGCATCATGGGGGTTTACTTTTTCTAGTCTTGGCATAATTTGTGGTCTGATTGGCTTTGTTAATAATATAACGTTTGCTTACCAAGAAACATTCAATCACAATGTGTTTGTTATAATCATACAACAGAAAATGAGAAAAGAGGTTCAAGGAGAAAAAAGTAGGCTGCAACTGATGGAAGTATCAGTACTACTGCTGAAATACTATTCTGCAACTGTAATATGATGCTGTTGCCAAGCACTACAATATTCTGATATACAACAGCAGATTAAACTGCACAATAAATTGAAGATTTAGCACAGACAGACAATTTATTTATGAGATGGCTAATCTTTGTTCAAGCCTTTAAGAATCATGTTCATGAATTTGGAGCCTCTCAGCAACATGACTCATGTTAGGTCTCCCCTCTCTGTCTTCCTTTACACATTCCAAAGCCACCGTTGCCAAAATCTCCATCTCATTCATGCCATAGTTTGATCCCAAAGCAGGGTCAACTATCTCATCCACCCAAGATGATCCCAATTCTGATCCTTTCCTCTTTTTCTCCCTCACCCATGTCACCAACCTCTCATAATGAAATGAGTCTGCTTCAAGTTCTGTGAGTTGGACACCTGTTGTTGGGCTCCTTCCAGTGATCATCTCCAAGACAACAATGCCATAGCTGTACACATCCACCTTGGAAGTGATTGGCAAGTTGAAAACCCATTCAGGTGCCATGTAACCTCTTGTTCCTCTTATCCTTGAGAAGCTTGAATTGTGGAGGTTGTTCCGGTGAAGTAGCTTAGACAAGCCAAAATCCCCTACTTTTGGTTTATAATCAGAGTCAAGAAGTATATTTTGGGGTTTGATGTCACAATGCAAAATCCACTCCAAGCATTCTTCATGCAAGTAGGCCAGACCCCTTGCTGTTCCCAGAGCAATGTTATACCTTTTGCTCCAGTCAAGTACATTTGAACTTGGTGAGAGATTCTGAGCCAAAGAACCATTCTCCATGTACTCATAAACCAACAATCTATGCTTTCCCTCTGCACAATACCCCAACATGCCAATCAAATTCATGTGGTTAAGCCTTCCAATGATGCTCACTTCAGCCAGAAACTCACTCTCTCCTTGGTTTGCCACTTCATGTAGTCTTTTTATTGCCACAACTCGATCATCAGACAAGAAACCTTTATACACGGTACCTCCACCCCCGCTTCCAATCTCTTCACTGAAACCTTTAGTGGCGTGTTTCAGTTCAGAGTAACTGAATCTCCTAAACCCCGTTGCAGCTGCAAGAACATAACATTGTCTAGGTAACATCCCCTTATTCCTGAACAAGAAACACCACACCATAAAGATGCACACGACCTCAATTCCACCGAAGGCAATCGCAAACCATAACATGAACTTCACCAACTCATTTTCTTTTTCTTCTACGTAAGGTCTCTCTAGTACTTTAAGTCCTCCACCATTTCTTCCACAAACCAAACCATTGTTGATAGGGCTCTCATCATAGACGTGGAGGGGCAGAGGCAGTTTCAGGAAGAATGAGTCGGCGAAACTCGGTGAACGTTTGCCATTTAACAACTGTGTCTTGAGATAGCACTGACCATTAACACTACTCAAAGTGCTGTGTCGAAACCCTTTGCATTCGCACAACCGCGAGCACAGACTCACACATTGTTGGTACGTGTGATTCTCAAAGAGGCCATAGTCATATCCGTAAAAATCAACTCCAGGTAAGCTTAGAAAGCGAGATTTCTGCTCAGTGTTGTTGTTGCACCAAAGTTGGAAACTGGGTATGCAACCCTGAGACCAGTCTTCGCTATCAAGCCATCTGTATCCTGTTTCCATTCAAGGAGAAATAATAAGCATTTATACCAAAAAGAACAAGCTAAAGATAATAATACCATGCCTTGATTCTCTCGTGCAACCATTTTCTTTTTTAAACTCAAGATATCTCAAACCAAGGACTAATACTACTGCTAGTAATAATTTTTCAACTATGGCATTTTGAAAAAGCTTCAAAATTGAAGTGAACAAGTTAATTTTAATAATGAAAGTTACAATTTTTTTTTTTCTATTGTTTTGTTTAAATACCTGGAACACAGGAACACTTTCTTCCAGTTCTTGGGTCATAGCTGCAAATACTGCTGGGTCCACAAATCCCATGAATAAAACAAGGTTGTCGCCGAAATAGTCCTGACACAGACCACTTGTCTTCTCCGTCTTTCATGCTATAGAAACGAACATTGCCGTCGTGATCGAGGGTCAATCTGCGTAGGAGTATCATTCCGTAATCACTTGTTTTGAAAGAGAAGTTATCAGAAGAAACCAAATAGCCCAAATCATCCACCACAACGACCCTGCTATCGTTGAAAATGGATCTACCATTGCCGTTGCCATTCCCGAAGTTATTGCTCTGAAGCCAGGCGTAAGGCCAGTAAACGCTGGACACTCGAGGGCCATTGTACATGAGGCGTAGAACGTTCTCGAAGTCGAAGAAGAGCTTGTAGAAACCGGAGGAGTAGTTGCTCCCACTTCTCGAGGAGACCAGGTTGGTGCTCCCTCTCAGAGGCTGATTCGGAAGAAGCGTGTCGGTTGGGAAATCGAAGCTTTGCCACAAAACAGCGCTGTCGGATGAATGTTCGAGGAGTACGAGGTTGCCGGAGTCGTACAAACGTAAGTGGACTTGTTTGGATGCGGTGGCGGTGTTGGTGGACCACACTTGGAACTGGGCGGCGTCGGTGAGTACGAGGTTACCGGATTTGAGAAGGGAGAGCGTGGAGCGTTTTCCATTAACGGGGTAGGCCCGGTTGGCCATCCAAACGAGTGTGTTGGGAGAGTGCGTGTACCATATTGCGAAGCAGAAAGCGTTTTGTCCGACGGCGTAAAAGCCTGCTGTGAATGTTGGTTTGGGTGATGAGACTATGATGTCTTCTTTGAAATTCTCAACGGAGAGAGAGAAGGAAGATGAAGAAGCATGCAAGTTATGGAAGAATATCAGAGCAATGCAACACAGTGTTGAAGCTGCCATTAATGGATTTTCTCATGCTATGCTGAACCTCATGATGGTCTTGTTCTATGAAGAATATATCATAAATAACAAAAATGAAGGAGCATTTAAAGACGAGGGAGGTCAATGGTGATGCATTTCCTCGGTTTGAATAAAACTTTTGCGTGGAGGTTGGTGCTTGACTAATAATTCATTCACGCACCACTTTTGTTTCATCGTAGGATGTAAATTCATTAGCTCCATTCAATTACTTATTTTCTCAATAACAACTCAATTAATCGGCAATCAACAATATTAATCCATTATTAGCAATATCTTATGTTCTTGGATTGCATCAGTCCTATCAAGTCTAGGAGAAGATTTGACAATCAATGGAGGACTATCTTCGTAAGATCAAAAGCATTGTGGGTGAGTTTGCTAATGCTGGCGTTCTGCTGCATCATGAAGAATATGTTAATGCGATTCTGGAAGGAGTTCCATTTGATTATGTGTTAGTTGTCTTAAACAAAGTGCACGCCTTCTATTACTAAAATTGAAGCTCTTCTCATTGGTTATGAAACTCGTGATGGTGGTAACTTTGGTAAATTATTGCTGATAACATTGAGGGACTTCTCATAACTAAGGCCAAGAAATGCATTTTAGTTACTATAAAATAATCTACTAATCTGCAAAGCTGGCAATTGAAATTCAACCTTCTATACTTATCACCTTTAAAAGGAGGATCAAACAAGTCAAAATAAAGTTGAATACAACAAGCGTAGTGTAAAGCACCCAGTACAAATCAAATTTGAAGCCAGATGCTTTCTTGTATGAAAACTCTTGTGGAGATCACCATTGTTCTCTGGGACGGCCGTCAGAGAATACAGGAAGAAGGGCCTCTTCATCATTCTGTCTCGAGTATTTAACTTGTTTATCTTTTGTCTTTCTTTGTCCAATCTCCAATATTTCAGAATCGTCATCAAAATCTGGTGGCAAACTGTCATCGTCTTCATCACTCCAGTCATCATCAAAATCCTCATATCCTTCGTCACTCACTAAATCATCAACTTCTTCTGACCATGCTTCTTCCCCTTGATCACTTTCATCTTCTCTACCATCACCTCTCAGGCTATCTTCAAGGGTCTTGCGAGCATCTCCCTTGGGGAATCGCGGAACATTAACCAGGACACGAAGCTTTTCCTTTACAAGCAACAACCGGTCCTTGTCCACCAACTGAGAGTCCCTGTAAGCCTCCCTCAGAAACACGGAATCTCTATCTCCCTTCAGAGAGACATAAAACATATCAGGATGCCTTATCAACATCCCCCTCAGCTGCTGAGAGAATCTGAACTCCTCGCGAAAGTGTGTGAAGTGATCAACAAGGGTCCTCTTCTCAAGTGTAAGACTCAGAATCTCATGAACAACTCCACAAGCATGTTTTTCCTTCTCCCTTGTCCCTGCCCTCAGCGCTGAGAAATCAGAGTAAGGCGAAATATAAGGCAAGTCTCTGAATTGCATAATCTTCCTCATCTCACCCTTTGAAAGATTAAGACCCTTTGGAAGCTTCACCCTGTGGAACTTCAGAGGTCTGTCTATGATCAAATTCTGCTCCTCCAGTTCCCTGATGCGATTGTCCTCAGCCGATAGCTCAGCCGCTGAAACCGCAAGCTCAGGGTCCCAATGAGTGAGTTCCAAGGCAGGGCCACGCTCAGTTGCAACCACTTTGAAGTACTGAGGGTACCTATGACAAATGGTGTCACGAAATCCTTGAGGAAGACCAAAATCATTCCTGAGATGTGCAATTTTCTCCAACAAAATCCGCTTTTCCAGTGACATCATCAACAACTTCCTGAGCTTCACAACCACCAACTCTTCCATCTCATTCCTAATCTTCAATTCCTCAAAATAGAGTCTTTCAGCTTCAGGGGTCATTTTGAATTTGAGAGAGTAAACACCTTCTTCCATAATCTGAAACACGGCTGGGAATTTCTTCAATATGGCAATAAGTTTCCTCCTTTTATCAAGACCCAAATCTCTTTTAAACTTGCCAAGCTGCTTCAGCGACATAACCCTATCTGGTTGAGCCACCAGAATACTCCTCACCCTCAGAACGAATTTCAGCTTCTTGTCCCTCTGAATCACGTTGTCAAACGGAAGCTCTTTCCTTCTCTTCACCGCCGCTGTTATTATGGGCCTCACCGCATCAGATTTCGGTCTTCCATGCGGCGATTGTGATGGGACCCAACTCAGATTTGTTCCCCAAAAATGGGACTTTTGGAGGGTGCAATTGAGTTTGACGGAAAGATTGGGTTTTGCATGGAAAGGAAGTGCGTTTGAGATGAAGAAAGGTAAAGGGGTGGATGATGAAGGTGAAGAGAGTAGGAGTGAAGGCTCCATCTCTTCTATCACTCAACAACAACAACAACACAAAAACCCTAAATCCTAAACAACAAATAGATAGAAACAGAAAATTGCAGAAATGATGAGAAGAAGAGGAAAAAGATGAGACTCACTCAGTGTGTGTGTGTGATGATAAACCCCGTGCGGAAACAATATCTTAGGGTTCTTCTCTATCTATTTCCAAATATAACATTCACAATTCATTATTTATTATATCTCTTCAAACTTAATTAAGAAAATTACATTAATGTCAAAAATAAGAATGAAAAATTGAGTATCATGTTCTTGTTCGTGGATTTCTTATATTTCATATTAAAATATTTGATATTGTTTATAGATATATTGTATTTCATATTAAAATGTTTGATATTTCTTTACTAAATTGTTTTTTGCATCTTCATTTATTGTACCATTTTATTTTTTTGAATAATTTTTTTAACCTTTTTTTAATTCATGCACTCGTGACACATTCATTCAAGTATTTGTGGTGATCTTAATTCAAAATGGTTTCAAAAACATAGTTTGATTATCATAGTTTCAAAATTAATTTAATTTTTATACCATTTCATTTCATTCTAAGAATTTATTCAAACGAACCATGAGTTTTATATTAACATTTATTCCAAAAAAAAAAAAAAAAAAAACATCTTCTATAAAAATACTTTTCCTAAACTCTAATTACTTAGTGGATCTTTCTTTCTGTTAAGAGACTTTACATAATTTTTAATTAAACCAAATTAATTCTTGTATCATTATAAAAATAATCTATAAAATTTATTTTTTTTTATTAAAATTTTAATTCTAAATCTCGTCGAAAACAAAACTGTATTCCCAATTATTATTATTATATAAGCTAAGAATATCATATATATTATAAAAGATAAAGAACATGTAAACGAGGTCATGACAGGAAATATTAAATTAATAACATTTGTGTTGACTAATTTAATAAAAAAACTAAGAATTAAAATTGAGAATTGGACATTAAGAAGCATTTTTATGCCTTTTGAAAGCACAATAAGATCCTGCATGTTGTTTTATCTTTCTTCTCTTTGGAGTAGAGAGAAACAAATTTATTTAGTCCGAACTTGGGATTGAAAGCATGTGCTTTCATAGCTCAGTTGGTTAGAGCACCCGTTTAGTAAGCGGGAGGTCTTGAGTTCGACTCTCAATGAAAGCAAGATCATAACTTTTTCTTCTTCAGAAAGTAGATTTTTTTTTTTTTCTTTTCAAAGGAAATGTTCCAGAAATGAGATGCATAATTGATTGAAGAAAGTGGAATGGATGAGTTGGAGTGAGAATGATGAATGTCATTCCATTTGCATGTGATGAGATGTGGGGGCAGATTCATTCCAGCCAAAGCAGTTGAAACAAGGCAAAAGAATGGATCTTTGGAAGGCAGTGAGAAGGTAGGAGATGCCCAGAAAACAGTGGCAGCAGCAGCAGCATGAATGCAAGAAAGGGTCATCATAGGGACTGTCTCCTCCTCCACCTGCCTTGTGGTGCCTTTGATGGAGATGACCCATTTCTTAGCTTTTGGACAAAATCTAAACCAAGAATTCAGACATAACTAGAAAGGAGCACAAGGAAATAAACAAGAAAATTGAAGCTGAGTGATAATATTATTTGATGTTACATCCAAGTATTGTATGTGAAGAATGACAAAGAGATTGAATGGGTTGGTAGATATAGAGAAAGTTGGAGGAAGGGGACATTCCTATCCCTCCAAACGACCCTCTACGATTGCCAATAATGATTGCTACTTTGGACATTCCTATCAGATACCTCTACAATCAATCATTACTCTATCTGTGTTGAAGTTTATCCACAAAAACCTTTCTTTCTTAAAATTTAATACTTTTCGTTTATCACCAACCAGTTAAAATCAAATGGGGATAACGCCATTGATTAACTCATAAAAATATTTTTACGTATTGTTTATTAAATGATATTGACTTGAAAAGGGATTATTTTAGTTGTACCTCTTGTTCAATAATTGCGTTTAATTAAATTGCACTGATTCAAAGTGAAGGTCAAATAATCAAGGACTTGACTTAGGGAAAAATTCCTTAGATGTGTATTGGATCAACTCTTCCCGTTTTCTTACAGGTTAGCTAGTTATTTATTTTTACATACAAACAAATTTCAACAGCTGTGAAATTTATTTTACATACAAACAAATAAATCTAATTACCATATTTAACAGGTGTAAAATTAGTTAAGTTTACTCTTGAATATGTTTTAGCCTTTTTTTTCTTATTCGGTAAAGGTTTTTCCTGTGTTTCAAGTGAAAGGTCATTAATATCATCTCATTCCATTAATCCATCTTGTTGCAAATTATAAATTTGATTTTAGAACAATAATAACTAGAAATCTAAAAGAACACTTTCACATTTTTCTCGTGGACATTAAGTGCGCAGAAGGAAAGGAATAACACAATTAGTGGAATTTGAAACTACTTAAATATATTAAAGGCTGGGTAGTCTCAGTCAGTCTCAACAATGTCAGAAATTTTCTTTAAAAGTTAACATCCTGGGGCCATAATTTGAAAACTGGGTTTGGTACTAATTGTAGTATGAAAAAGGGCGTGAGAAACAGCATTGTAAATTTGAAGGCAGAGAGATGGATACATACGGATGATGGTCATTTGAAACCATAGAGGGGAATGATTTTATCACACCATCTGTTACGAAAAACTGTTCATTCTAATTTCTAATGGTATGACTTGCAATTAAACCATTTTGATCTATTGATGAGATTGCCACTGCCTCCGTCCCTTGTTTCCCATTGCACCATTCAAAACCATATCTGTATATATGGACATCTACAGACATCCTTGTGAGAAATGATGTCATGTGAAACACTACTATACAAGTTTGACATTATTCTCGCTTATCCTCCTCCAGATCTTCCCCAAAGGCAAGATCAGTCTTCCGATCAAGTTTGGCTGCCACATCCCCAGTTATCTTTGCTACACTGCTTGTCAGAGAGATACCCTCCTCATCAAAGTCATCTCCCGATTCCTCCAAGTATGCATATCTTCAAACAAACATATAAATGCAATCAGTCTTTTCCAATAATAGAACAGCACGAAAACAGAAAGAAAAACGTCCCATCGAGGCATGGAGAAGCAGTATGAGCAAGAGAGAAAACCACTGATTTAATATAAGAAGATTACTGATTTATTTAATGATTAAAATGTATAATATTCATAGTACTAAAGTACTATTGTTATGTAAGCAAATAAAGAAATACCTAACCTAAAAAAAGTATGATGTTGGAGATCAGGTTAGCATTTCTCCAACAGAGATGAAGTCAAGTAGTGACTAAGACAAGAACTATCTAGACCCAACATATATTAACAGGGTTAATAATTAAAACCATTATCACTGTTGACAAACTTAACTTCAAGTATTGGTTTATAAAGCGTATACAAAAAATATCCCATGGAGGATAGCAGGTTATCATTCGCCTATACACACACACAAGTCAAGTAGCAACTGCAAGACTACGATTATCTAGGCCCACTAATTGATTAGCATAGCTAAAAACACTAATTCGTGCAGTGGGTTAAAGATATATATTGAAAATAACACATTGAAACTAATATGACCACTAAGTTCTAAAAATGGTCTAATTTTAACTTAGAATTCATTCATTCTGAAAGAAGGAAATGTCTACATGGAGATTCCAACTAGCTACAAGAAGACTCTGAACACCAATAAAGAAACTAAAATTGCACACAATTTTCCCCTTGCATATGCAAGGCTGTTGACAAATTTGTAACTATAGTAACCGGTTACAAAGGGCAACTTTACTGTTAGGTCATATACAAATGGAAGAAGGCCTTTACGGCCTTGAGCAATTAATTACTATGGGAATGATTTGGAAAATTGAAAGAGCTGAGTGGGTAACGGGATACAGATAAAGCCAAGAAGAACAAAACTGATTATTAGGCACTCTCCTTCGCGAGGGAGTAACAACACTTGTGGTGTGTGTGGATGACATATCAGAGACAGAAAACGAAGACATAACAGCCACAACACTGCATATAAAGAATTACTACTTTTTGTATGCTTTTAGGCATAATTTGAGCAGCGACATACAGTGGCACAACTAATCTCTCATGACATCAAGTTGCAAAAATAGTTGTCTCATTTTCTACATTGGCACACACATATAGCCAAAAATTGAAATATATAATGAAGGTTAAATGAAATTTCGCATTTTCTTCTATAGGTTAAAGGAAAGTAGCTTAGTGTATCTAATCTAACAGTATATGATTCAAACAAAATCCAACAGCCACCTAAATGTGCAAGTTTGCAGTGAAATGAAAAAAAAAATCAGCAAATGAAGACCAGAAGCAACTATTGCTATCGCAATAAGTACTTCTATGCTAAAGAATATTAAAAGCATTTCAAATAACAGGTTAAATATATTAGCATAAAAACACCAAGTAACTGGCATAAAAAAACACCATTCACCACACCAAGGCCATGGAAAAAATAAGTACCTAGTAGGGTTCCGAGAAGGAGCCCAAAGTACACATATCACCAGCAAGAGAGCATATGAAAGCAGACACCAGAAGGCTGGAATAATCCAAGCGATTTGCCACAACTCACTCAATGGATCAGTAGCGTTGAAGTATAGCTGGTTGAACACAAAAGAAGCCAGATAATTAGCAACACTGACACGAATAAAAATGCTTAAATAAAACATGACTTGAAACTCCGGCTCTAAAATTACAAATTTCTGTACATCAGATATCTTTTCCAATAACTACCTCAAAGCCAATCCATGCAATGGACAGTAGCACAGACACCGCGAGTGTGTTTGTAAACTTTCGGTAGAGCTCCAGTTTAGCTAAGTTTCTCCTTGTCTGCATCCATAAATAACAACACAATCAAAGAACAATAGGCGCAAACGTTACTCAAACAAGTCATGCCTGCTGAACCAAACACACTGAACTAGAGTTTATAGCTGTACAGCGAAACAGTCAAAACTCAAACCAAGGCAGCATTCACTCCGTTACCATCATAAACTAAATCAATAACAACAACACACTAGAAAACCCAAGGTTTTGGAATTGCCTGCAGTTTCTCCAAGGTTTTGGACAACGATGAGAAAATCCATAAAATGAAGCAGGAATCAAGGCAAACAACAGGGAGCACCAAAAGCAGCTTGGTCTTCCCGGAGAAGTCATTGATGTTCCCCAAATGCTCAACAAGCTCAAGGGCCTCAGAGGCAACAAAATACAGCAGACCAAGAAGAAGCACTCTGTAAGCAATCCTGTTCCCACCGAGCGTGGGGCGAACAACCCCATAGCCCATGGAGACAACCAACAGCAGCAGCCGCGACAGCGTCTTCTTGACCGAAGTAAAGGTGACAGCCCAGAGGGTAATCCCCATGGGTCTAGTCCCAGTGGAGTTAAAATTAACATACTCGAAATACCACACAGCCATCTCACACATTCCAAGCGCAATAACAGCGGTGATGTGATAATGCAAGTGGATAATGTCTTTCCAAAACTGAACAAACCTCAAAAACCAACAAAGACCGAGTAAAAGATAAGCCAGAGACATGAAGCCATAGAGGGTCATGAGAGGGGCCATTTTGCCAGGCAAGTACCCATTAGGGTTACGCCACACGGTCCTTCCCTGAATGGTGGTGCCCTTAAGGGAAGGGTCGCAGAACATGAAGTAGAGGTAGTACATACCGGTGCCGTTGATGTCAAGGGTCATCGGATCCATCTGGACCTGTTCTTCGGTTCCCTGGAAGAAGGTTTTGATGCGCTTCGGCAACTCGGGGTTCTCGGGGTTCTTCTGGATTATGACTTCGCCGAGGTTGCAGATCCGCTCCTTGGCCAGCTTCGGATCGCAGCAAATCAAATCGGATTTGAGGTAGGAACCTCCGATCCGGTTCCGATCCCGTACCTCTAGCAGTATGGCCTCCACTAGCCCCGTGTTCTGCTGCATCCTCCCCTGCACGCTTGCGGATTCACGCGGACGAGTAAACGTCACCGTTTCGAACCTGAATCCAATTGAATGGAATGAGAAACCCTAACTAACCCTAGAAATGAGAGAGAGTGACGGGGAAGTAGACCTGATGAAGGATTTGGCCAAGAGCGCTTCGCTGCCTCCGTGGAAGAAGAAGGCGTCGGAGCGGTGGGTGAAGGGCTCGTTGGAGTAGTCGTGGATGGAGGCATTGATCGGAGTTAGTAACAGTGAGAGGAGGAGGAGGAGAGGAAGCGCGTGAGACTCAAACGCCGTCATCACCGTCGTCGTGGTTGCCGTGAAAGACGCACATGCAACGAGCAATGTGATGCGATGCGATAGAAGCAATTGAAACTGTGAAGAAACGGAACGGAAGACGGAATTTTGCAGCTTCAAACCTTTTCCTTTGGTTGGTTAAAACAAAGGTGAAAGTGAAGCTCAAAATGCTGATCATGCTTCAGTTAAACCGTTCGTCAAAACCAAAAGCAAAAAAAAAAAATATTAATTAAATTTGAATTTGTGTTTTTAGTATAAAATAAACTATTTTTACAATAGTCCGCAAAAAAAGTTGATAAATTTTGTAATAACTATTTTTAAATATATATTAATAATTTTCTTTTACTTTTGACATGGTAATTTTTTTAGTGTAGTGATGATGACATGACAAGGTATATCCAAAACAAAGATTGGTGAAAACAAAAGAAGAAGACAAAGGGCATATGAATAACCTTAATTAAGAATCCATGTACCACGTTTTACTAGAAAGTAATAAGAAGTATTATGATACAAATATTGTGATAGATTGATATCATTTTAAAAGGTTGTTCAACAATATTGAGACAGATACAGGATTTTGTCATTGAATTCAAAGGATTCAACCGACTTTTTTGTTTTTCAGTGTGAACCCTTCTAAACTTATCAAACACGATTATGAATTTATTGGAAAATTAGTGTGCATGATGATGATTCTTTCTTTCACCTTTGATTAGTGACACTACCTCCCAGCAGGATCTTTCTTCTCTCTAATTAGGTAAGATTACACTATAGTTGCTTCTTCTTTTTTACAATTTTTACGTAACTAATTTTAAAATAACTTTTGCCAAAAGAGTTAATTTAGAAACAAATATATCATCAAAAAAGTTGTTCAATTTGACTAAGTAATTTCTTACGCCAAAATTGTAATTTCTGTATCAACTTTTATACAACTTTGGATTTTAGATTTTAGAAAACCCATTTTGTTTTTGTTTGCTCTACAATTTATTAATCTTTTATTGTTGTACAAATGAATTTTAGACCTAACGTATTCCTTTAAGATATCATTAAAATAACATAATTCATAAAATCTAAAAAATAAAAGAAATAAATATATCTAAGATTAGAATTAGACTAAAAATACATTTTTTTTTTCTTAAATAGAGTTCTCCTTTGTAGTTTAAGGGCAATGGATGGTCAACAAGATCTACATCAATAACCATAATGTTAAATAAACAATTTTAAAAGAAAAAATGGTGTTTTGTTTTTATAGGGTTATCTTATTCAACTATAAAATAATCTAGAAGATTTAAGGATGTTTTTAGTGATTCTCCTCCCAAACTCCAAAATAATGTGAAAGTAAAAGAAAAAAAGTTCTCCTTTTATATTTGATACCATTATAAAGATGATGAAATTATTCAATATAACGTGACTCATAATATTTTCAATGTATTTTATAAGGTAAGTTTCTTACAAAGTATAAAATTAATATTTTCATCAACAACTTATCATGAAAACTCTTTATCCAATATGACCTTTTGAAAACTCTGTTTAAAAATGTTTTTAACATATTTTTTCTTGGTCTTACTTCAAAATTTTTAAATAAAAGATTGTTGACTTAATTCTAAACGAACTGAGTATATATTTCCGGAGAGCAACACTATTATTAATAATAAAATTATCATTATTTTAGTGACAATCCCTATATTACCATTAGATAGTTATGGAAAATATGCATGAAATTATTTTTTAGGTAATCTTGTGAATAATTCAGACAAATTAGTGGTTAAAATATGTAAATTAAGAATGATTGAAATGAAAAAGAAAAATACAATTGTAGAACATCGAAATTAAAATATGCTATGTAAGAAAAAGAAAAAGGATTGACCATTAGTTGAAAGTGTGAAAGTTTTGATATTTTCACAAGTGTAGAAAATTTTTGTGCATATAAAGTTAATTTTTATTTTATACATAGCAGATGATTCAATAACTGAAAATTTGTTATAATGAAATATTGAATCAACAATAAGTTGATTGTCTTTGATTATTGAATGTTTGAGGATTTTTTTTTAATTTATTGGCTGATAGTTTAAACCAAAATTAAAAAGGTATTGACCTAGTTGTGTACTTATATAAGTTATTAGGGAACTTTTATAGTTATTTTTAGGAGTGGAAATAATTTTGTTTTAGCAATTCACCTACTCAACAATCTCCTGTAAAATGGTCTAATTTTTTATGTTATTTATTTATATTTGATTTTTTGTTGAGTTGTTTGTTTTTTCTTGACTGGCAATATTCATTGTAAGTTTAATTTGAGAAAAAAAACTTAAATATTATTTATAAGATATAAGTGAAATATAATATTTGAAAAATTTTAAATAATTATTAAAGATAAATTAATTTAATAAATAAGTACAAATTAGAAACAGAAGGCCACTTATAAAATCATTAGTTCAATAAATAAGTAATAATTAAATTGATTATCTAAATTAAAATTAAAAAATGATATAGTCGTAATTATGCAAACTATTATAAAACTTTTTAAAATTATTTGTAGGTGTAAAAATAACATGATGTAGAAGTTTGTTTGAACAAAGTTTATATAGTAAACTTTTACTCCATTTTTTTCTCAGCAGATATTTATATTGTATGATTTTTTCTAACTTAAATTATGTTTGAAACGAAAATATAATAAAGATTAATTCAAACTAAATTCACTTTAGATTTACTATAAAAGATATTAAATTTGAAAATGAATACAGTAAATATTGCTGAAAAAAATATTTAGTGGAATTGGAATTTTAAAATATGTAATTCCTCCATGATTTGTACTTTATTTTTTTGGCTTTGTCACGTCCTATGATTCTAAGCCAATATTTTTGAGTGTTTTTTTCCCTTCCAAAAACATTCTTTAGTTATCTTTACAACATTTACAACTCACCATAAAAACATATTTAATTATCTGCAAGTTATTATTATAGATTTATAAGGTTGTTGAAATAATTTAAGACAAATACAGGATTTTAACGTTGAATTCAAAGGATTCAAACAACTTTTTTGTTTTTCAGTGTGAACTCTTCTAAATTTATCAAACACATATCTTAAATTGTTGGAAAATTAGTGTACATGGATCATGATTCCTTTGTTGACCTCAGATTAATGGCACTGTGGTAACCAGCAGGATCCTTCTTGTCTTTATTTTTGTAAGATTCTACTATGCTCTTTGCTTCTTTTTCTTTTCAATCTTTAATGTAACTAGTTTTAAAATAACTGTTGCCAAAGAGTTAATTCAGAAACAAATATATCATTAAAAATTTAATAACAAACTATTACATATTATTCTTTTAAAATAAGTTGAACAAAGACAAAAAATCATATTCTAGAGAGTGGTGAGACGAACTTTGTTTGCAATTTAGTGAGCACGCAGGGTTGAATTGCAGGAAAAGTAAGAAAAAGATTTGGAAAAACGTAGGAAATGAAAACCAGTATCCACAAAGCACCATTCTTTTGTAGCAGCCTTAGTAGTAAATTGAATTTTTAAATGCAATGGGTGGATGGTGATGGGAGTTGTTAGTGCATCGCTTTACCCTATCATCTTTTCTATCTTTATTTTACTTTACAAGGTACCCTCTTTCCACAACTCTTGTTTCTTTCATTTCTTGGCTTTTTCTATGTACCATTTGGGTCATACTCAACTATTTATATTTGCTGATAGATATGCATATATGACCATGATGATCTTCTTTTCAAAGTTCTAAACTAATGCTACTTGTTCACACATCATATTGGCTTTAGGTGGGAAAAAAGTCCATTCTAGTCACATTAATTTATTCTATATTTCATGAAGTGTACATGTGTACGAGAATAATGAATGACATACATTGAACAATTCCTGGATCTCACTTTCACCATTAGATAATTGATTAATTGGGTGTTGTTAGATTCTATGTGATGTTACTATGTTAGTCTTGCCTCCCAAGGTACATTTTTTGAAGATAGATACTAATGATCACTCGTTCGTTTTTGTAGCTTTTTTTGTCTTGCTTTCTTTGGACTTTGGTTTTGTATTCAAAACAAAAACTGTGGCAAACAAGACATATTGAGATTAATTTGTGTGATGAAAGGACACAAATTCATCAAAAATGGATGAAGATTTAATCAAAGATATGCACTAGAATGATGGAGCTAGCTAAACAAAACTCTTCCAACTTTATTTATGACATAAGTACACTCCTTTCAAAATGATCTAAGAAGTTTGAGAGCAATTAATCATAAAAGTCCAACAAAAGGTTGATATCATCAAGGTCAACTGAATCACACAAGGCAGAAGACATAGCATCCCAATAATCTAATGGTAGAGTGACATTATTGTGCCTTGAAGGATCATCTAAAGTGGGTTCTGGGGAGGAAGATGAGGGAATTCTCTCCTCTTTGATCAGTGCTGGTGAGGGATTGAGAGATGATGAGGATGATAAAAAGGGCCACTCTTGCTTGGTTGGAGTAGGGAAGCTGTTGTTAAAGCTAAGCAGTATGGAAGTTTCAGAAGGAGAATTATTGGAATCAAGTATGATTTCAGAGTTTAGCAAGTCATTGCATGTGTGGTGGCCAAAATAGGTGGTCTTATACAAGGGAGGATCCTCTTGAATTCTTTGCACTTGTTTTGTTGCTTGACAATTCTGATCATACTTGTGAGTGCACCTGTAATAGTTCCTGCACAGGTTTACAAGACAATAATTAAGGAAAAGGAAGCAATATGTGGATCTGTGGAATTGTGAGGATGGAATAATAATATATGTTTACCTACCTTGAGTATTTGGCTTTGAGGATCTCTTTTTGGCCATACTTTCTCCAGTGGTGGCCATCAACTGTTGGAGTTTCTGAAACCTTCTCCCATTCTTGAGTAGTTCTTCTGCATATACAAGAAATGCTGATTAATTTTACACTAACACTTGACCAAAAACAAACCTTAGTTTTGAATAAGCAAGCACAACCAAGGGGTAAAAACCTAAAGACAAAGCATCTTATATATTTCATCGTAAATGCTAAACAATTTGATGGGGTCCATGAGACAACCACCTTGGATAGAAGAACAATGACCATTGGGGTTCCAAAGGGACACTTATATTTTATCTTGGAGATCCAAAAATGTTCAAACTCAAATTAACAACTGAGAAGTGAATTCAAACCCTACTCATGCACACAAACCGATCAGTCTAAGAAGAAATATATTTTTAAAAAGGAAGAGAAGTGCTGTAGGATAAGAGATATATATGTATGATTAGAAAAAGAAAGAAAAGTAGCATGATTACTTTCTCTTGTAGCACCCTCTTCTGTTCTTGAAAGTGGTGAAACTCTTGCAACTTTCTTGGGAGTCCTCAGATTTGGAGGGATACTTGTCCAAGAGGAAGAGGGTATTGGTGAAGGATCTAAGCACGTTCTTGGCAAGACTTTGAACAAATGGGGTGGTTGTTGCAGACTCATATTTTCCATTGATCACTACTCGAAGTTGAGTAGCAAACTCATGGCCTCTCACAAGCTCCTCCAACACCTTTCTGTAATCCATGTTCTTCTTCTTTCTCTTGCTTCCACTGTGTATCTTACTCTTTTGGAACCACCTAGTTCTTGCAGCTACCTTGCCTTTCTCCAAATATTCTTCTTCTTGCCCCTTATATTATTCATATATATATTGGTTGCTTTTGTTTTTGTTTTTTTGTGGATAGATTTTATATGTATATTGGTTGCTTTCACACTGTACAAGGTACATTGCCAGATGCACAAGGTTGATTGCTCATTTTATATTTTTTTAGTGTTTGGGTTTATGAAGTTAAAGTTGTTAAAATGTCCTTTTTCTAAAATGACAAGATCTGGTTAGTTAAACATTTTTTTAATTCAACAAGATTCTTGAAGTTTTTTTAAATTTGAAATAAAACTTAGTTAAGAATAAATTTCGATGACCTGTTTATATATTTTTTGAGTTTTGTTCTTTAAATTTAAAAGTTCTTTTGTTAAAAGAAAATTGTCTTTTTGTTCGGTTTTATTTTAACACTATCAGTGACTGATGTAATAAATTGTCAGATATTAAATTAATTAAATTATTATGATACTAAATATAGAAAATATAGGATGTTTTTTACTTAAAGATAAATTTTAAGTAATATTGGAGGAAGCACTTTTTTTCTACTTGAATGCATGTGTTCATATAAAAGTTAAAGTGGAGAGAGGTTAAAAGTATTATTTTGTTTCTCCATAAGTATCTTTCTTTTAGTTTATATGATGAAATTTGAAATTGAGTAAACCTATAAAGGAAATTAAACTTAAATCCAAAAAATAATACTGTGTGTATGAGATTTGTCAGATTCACTGTTTCAAGGAAATAAATGCGACTTATCTAATATTAGGTTGGCATTCAATGTTATTTTAAATGAAAATTCAGGCATACTACACTTCCTGTGTCAGAGAAGAAAAGTCATGGAAATGGAAAACTGCAAAAGAAATACACGTTTTCAGAAAATAATTTCTCCATGAAAAAAAAAATTATTACTTCCATACTATAATTTATTCTCTCTAATTTAGAAAGAAAATTACAATAAAAGGATAATAAAAAGATGAAATTATAGTTGACCTTTACAAAATCGTAATGTACTCTTCCAATCGTGGGAGTTCTTCTATTATTGTGCGGATGAGTTCTTTTCTTGATCGATGGTAAGAGAGTATGTAAATAATATTGAAGTTTGATGAAGTGTATGTGATTGCAATAAATGTGCAATTACTTAATAAAATAAATATTAATATTTTTTTTTCTATTTATAACATTTAAGAGATTTTTATATGTACAGGGGCCTTGCTTACACAATTAAATTGTATTAATACTTAATTAGTGTCTAATTATATTATTAAATTACTTATGTTAATGTGAATTTTATAATAGAGATCAAGATATTATTGGTAATGTGGACAGTATTTTAAATCGAGTGACAATCAATTATAAAAAGTTTATTATAACTAAAAGTTTTTGAAAAAAGAAATTATCCTTGATTAAAATTATCTTATGATATTATTTATGTATTGTCTATTATTGATTAAAATTATTTTATGATATTATTTATGTGTTGTCCATTATGTCTTAAGAGGATCATTGTGTAAGAGTTTTTAAAAGAAAAAAATTTTATATATCCTTAAGTGAAATAATATCAAGACAAGCCTAAGAAATTTATTATTGTGAAGAGTCTTTAGAAGAAAATTTTTATATCTTTTAGATAAGATTATATATGATATTAATCAATACATTAAATAAATAAGTTATGAGAAAACCTTTAAAATGAAAAGATTGAAATGAAAGTTTTGGTAGATGGAGATTGTACCATGATAATGACAATTAAAGTTTTGAATATTCAAGTAGTATACAGTTGAAACATTGGCTTTGAAATAAGTAGAGAGTAATTTGCTTTTACAAAATGGTAAGTGGATCCATACCTATAAGAATATTTTTCCAAGTATAGATGATTTTTTTATTTGTATTTTTGCAAATATTTGTATGTTGAAGAGTACTGTTAAAGATAGCATTATATTGATTGATTATTATTGTGCTTTGACAATGTTTGTCAAGATAAGAGTGATGTTCAGATAATTTCTTTCATATGTATGTTTGCTTGATAACAGACATACATGTTCATTATCTATCTAACACCTTCATCGTGGTCATACTTTATACATCAAATGTAATATTGACATAACTTCATCCTAACAACTAATAATTATTGCAAAATTATTGTGATACGTGCAAGGCTTTGCACTTAGATCCTTCATCTTAAATTTTTCGTCATTTCTATAATACTTGACTATATGACTTGCTATGATGATTATCGTTGATAAGGCAAACCATGTAATGTCTTTTTTCTTTTTATACTTTATCTTAAAAGAAGATTACAAGAGAGATTTTTTTTAAAGTTATTGTCAAACCACGTGATTATTGATGCTAAAGTTTTTATTATATTAGATTAAAAAATACCATAAGATATCATAATTGACCAAGATTTATGACAATCGTACATTAGAGATTTAAAATAAATTATCTCAAAAAATTTTAACTCAAATTTTTTTTCAAGATTTATTTATCTATTCGTTGTTGTTCAAGCTTATATAAGCTTGTATGATATTTGTTTTGTTGTACTTCACTTTTACTTAATTTTAAATTTGTTGAGTATCTTCTTTTTATTTAAGATATCATGACAATGGTCTATCACAATCACCAAACAAAATTATGTTAAAAAAATTACATATAAGTGTTTGATAATAAGGAAGAGAAGAAAAATAATATAAAAAAAAAAACCTAAATTATGTGGTCAAACCAAAAGAAGAATTACATCATCTAGTAGTTAAGTTGAAGTAGTTAAGTTGAAGAGGAAACATAAATATTAGGACAAGTCAACTCAAAATATTAATAAAAAAGATAAATATTAAATAGATCTCTCAAAATATTTCATCACTTGGACATAAGCTGATTTCTTAGGCCATGATCTTTAATGGCCAAAAATAAAAACATTTCATTAAAATTCTGTCAAAAGAATTTACAATTACGTCATACACCTTTTAAGTTATTAAATTTATTCATAAAACTTAAAGTTTAAACATTTATATAATCTTAAAGTTGAAAAAGGTGAAATATTGAATAAATTAAAATATAAAAAAAAGTTGGTCAAGTGAAGTAATTTTTAAGTGTTTGATGAATTAAACATAGTGTTACGTATATAAGTCTTTCTCATCATACTTAACAATGATAAGAAAACATATTAAAAATATTCACAAAATTCAATCTTTCTAACAATATAAAAAAAAATAAACAAGAGGTTCAACACAGCATGAAAAAGACTTAGTTTTAGTCTAATACATTCCTATTTATAATATTTTAATAAATTTTATTGATTTAATTACGTGTTTAAATTGCTTTAATATTGAATTATTTATCTAACGCGACTTACTATTTTTCTGTCACGTTTTCTTATTTACTATTTTATTTTCTTTGACATTGTTTCCGGGTCTTTCTTTCATAACGCGACTTTCATGGTTGGCATGTGCTTAGAAAATCGACCAAAAACACTGAACACTGCTCACATTACAGACCAAGTTGGTATTTTTCAATCCATATAAAAATCGACGGCTTAGGATGTGCCACGTGTGTGACCACTGTTTAGGTGACGTCACAGTTATTGCGTCATATGATGACGTTAAGAGAGATGTAACGTGAGAGTATAACATTGACTACGTTGGGGTATGAAAGGACGATGTTGCCCTTCCGGGTTGTGCGGAACACTGTTATCTACTTTTTTGTCAAGTTCTTCCTCTTCAAGTACTTTCCAGTTCATAATCTCTGTTTTTTCATTTATTTTTCTCTCGCAGTAGTCACCTTTCAATAATTACTTTGACAACTTTCAACTAGTAATTAGTTTTTCAACTTTTGATAATTTTCCAGTTAGTTTTCGACCAAAAGTTTAAAGAATTTGAAATGGTTGAATTGTTTTGATCTAGAGTTTCTTCAATTTTAAATGTTTTATTCAAATAAATCAGTTTGTTAAATTTTAAATTCTGGATTTAGATAGGGTGCCATATGAAAAAAATTATATATATATATATATATATTAAATCAAAATAAAAACAATAAACAAAAGAGAAAAAAGGAAGAGAGAGACAAGGGAGATATAAAAATGAGAAAATGACTATAAACTGGACAAAGGGTCTGCAGGGATTGCAGAAAATTTCAATATTTTATTTTATCCTTTGTTGAGACAGTATCTTTTTCTTTCCCGTTTAAAAAATGGGGATTATAAGGATAATACAAGCTTGATTTTTACATAACTATTGTACATCTGGTTACTCTGTGTTGTAACCATCCTCTCAGAGAAGATCGGTGGATCATGATCATGATGCCAGTGCCCCATTTTTCATATTTCCTCTTTAACCCTCTTTCATCCTCCCTCTCCTTTTTACCTTCATTATCTGATGCATTTACTAAGCCTGGCTTCATATGTGATTCCCCACGACATACTTCAATACTATGTAGGATGAGCACCTGTTTTGAATTGTTGCAACAATTTTGTGATGCTACTCACCTGAAGAATTAACATCACAAGATATTAGGGCCAAGTACAAACGGATCTAAACACTTGACAAGAGCAAGCTTATTTTATTTCTGTAAAAGAAGGTTGAGCACAACATTTTTCCATCTTGATCCCAATGATTATTGAAGGCCCAAGTCCCAATAAACAAAAGACAGCAGTAAAGTACAAAGTTTGGATAAAGAATATCTAAATCTAATACTACAAATAAATATTGTTGAGAGAGCTCTCATTTGTTCAAAATTTGAAGAAAAAAAATCAAAATCGTAAATTCAAGATTTAACGAAGATTTTGGTCCTCAATTTCCATAAATTTGAGTTTTGGTCACATCACACCTATAGATGCTATTATTGGTAATTATTCGTCCTTATATTTTCACTCATTTGAGGATTAGTCTCTCAGGGACCAGTGCCTAAATAACTATAAGAATCAATCCTCCATGGAACACAAGGTCCAATATCTCTATTAGTAGATACAATCAAGACCATGAGACTTCTAAATTCTATAAAATCTGTGAGTAACAGCATTACTATTACGTCATTAAGGATGAAGGGCTATCATAAACCATTGAGAGATCTCTGTCTCTCTTAACTACTCATTCTAAGACATCTTTTGGACTGAAAGTAATACACATCTAAAACTATTAAATTCACTCTCAGCTTTAGAAAACCACTGCGTTCAATGAAACAAGTTTTAAATAAAATATCGTTAGATAACTATAAAAGAACACCATTCAAAATATGTTTTAGATTAAACAGAGAAAGCATACACTTGCCTGGTCACTTATACTGCCAACTGCCACAAGAATGCAATGTGATGGACAAATACAGCGGAAACCATTCCAATGAGATTCCCTAGTTTCTACAAGATTGACAGTAACTCAAGTTATTTGGAAACTTTTGATTGCAAATCAGCATGCTGTTCTCTCATTGTCTCAGCTTCTCTAGCTATCTGGATATCTGAAGGACAAAATACTTGATAAAAAGCTTTGCAAGAAAAGCGAGGTAGCAATGCCACGATTATTATAAGCAAAATTGTCATCCAATATGTAGGGGAACTTGCCAAGTGATAAATAGTCCTGAAATTATTAGAGGCACATTCATTAGCTATGTATCCCACAGTACTAATCTAGAATATAGTATGCCGATAGGAAGACTGTGACTAACCCGTAATTGGGAAAGACAGGTATAGAATCCAATATCACCACGCAGGCATATGTAATGACTATTGATCCCCATACAGCAACATGACTAACCAGTGCCCACTGGTTAATGTCCATAGCAAGGTGTACATTTACAAGGATAACAACTGAAATTGTCCATAAACTGCCCATGCTCCATATATCAATTGTGCTGTCCTTATAGATGAATAGGGGAATGTAGAAGAGAACAAGACTCTGCCATAGTGTGTCAATCATTGTAATCCAAAATAATTGCAAATTGTAAGCCTCATGCCTGTGACCTGTACCGTATAATTTTGGATACTGCAAGAGTGTACTATGACTCAAGTCTTTGTCCAACACACCAATAATGATAGTGGGGATAGATGTGTATATCACAGAATAAAATACACTACTCCACTCTGTCAATGCAGAAGTTGTAGAAAAAGCAGTGCATAATATATACCTATGGACAACGATGACACCGTGATAGAATCAATAAAAAGTTTTATAAAATCTCATTCTGTAAATTAAATGACTTCTATCACTAAGCTCAAGAATTGGCAATACATCCTCCAACATATTACAAATTTGAACATGGATAGCATAGCCAAAAGCAGACTATTCTTAATGGCCAACTTCATTGACAAATGTTAACATACAAACATGGATAAATTCCTTTTCCCAGTTGAACCTAGATGTAAGAAAAATAATGAAAGTAACAAAATTTTCAAGTGCAAGTTCATGCCTAAAACATTTAAAGAGCAGATAACGGAAAAAAAAAAAATATGCTGAGCATAGGAATGAATCGACAAGATAAAAGAAAGACTAATTATATTGAACAAATTGGTGGAAGTCAGCCAGCAGTGTGAAAAGAAAGCTATACATACCAGAATAGCATCAACACAAAGACAGCATTGCGGTAAAAGTTGTACAGAACTAGATAACCAACACGCTGATAATTCCAGTGCCCGTGAACAAGAAGCAATCTTTTCAAGAACTGGAATTGTGCCATGGCAAAATCTGATGCCATCACAGCTTGGCGCCCTTCCTGCCCACATATTCCAACACCAACATCTGCCATTTGGATCATCGACACATCATTTGCCCCTGTCCAAAGTAGTCAAAAACAAACAGAACAGGTCATAAGTTAGATACTGAAAATCTTCATTTAAAAGTGCATCTGATCATACAAATAACAAGTTACATGCAAAAGAATCTTGATGACCTCAACTATTAACCATCACCCAGGCACCCCAACAAAGTACAAATGTAAAGTATACGAATTTCATATCATTATGAAGAACTTACCATCACCAATAGCTAATGTCAGATCATCTGTGCGGCTTTTTATCAGATCAACAATTCCTGCTTTTTGCAAGGGTGCAACGCGGCAGCATAGCACAACCCTACAGGAAGTTGCAAGGTTGAAAAGCTGTAGAAAGGAAAAGGGAAAACAGTAAATATTTGCCATGAAGTTATGGATACCAATCTAAACAGTTTTGTATGCACTTAAATACATTAAGCTTAAGTTTTCCAATATACGTAAATATTCCCAATGAAAACTTCAAGTGAGCAAGGTTAAACTTGCCTCCGACTCCAGATCCTTATCCAAAATATAAACTAAACTGGTTCCATCAATTATGAGTGCCAATTGAGAAGTAGTTACTTCTTCCTTTCCTGCGTTGCACTTGGGCAAGCCCAATGATTTTGTATCATTGTGAATATCAAGGCAACCATGTCTAGAATCAGTTTTGCACTTCAGATTTTGATGTTCTCTACTTGAAGATTTCAACCCATACTTAGCTATAGCATCAGTCAAGAGCTTTCTGCACTCAACTTCTGAAGTGCCATTTATAATTATCTGCTGCATATCTCCACTCAGAAGTTTACAAGAAAGACCAATGGAAATTGCAGTCTCTCGCTTATCACCAGTAAGAACCCAGACCTTGATTCCAGCTTGCCGAATGGACTCAATGGCTTCTGGCACACCCTCCTGCAGCTTGTCCTCAATTCCAGTTGCTCCAAGTAGCTTTATGTTGCACTCTATTAGAGCCGCTGTTTGACGTAGTTTTGCAGCTCGATCAGTCAATGAAGTGCTTGCATCTTCATACATGTTTTGCCACTCCTCCAATTCGGCATCTGAAAGATCCCTGGAGCCAAGTACAAGAGTACGTAAACCTTGCATAGAATATTCATTTAAATGATTCTGAGTTTCATGCTGTATGCCATTGTTTCCTTCAGAGTCAGGTGCTAAAATGCTAAACATAGAAGTGTCAGCGCCTTTAACCAACACCTTAACAGTATTATCAGGAAACCGGAGAACAACAGACATCCTCTTTCGCACGCTATCAAACTCGTGCAGGCCCAATACATCCAACCTATAATAATGCACACAGAAATGATTAACTGAATATAAACCACACAAAAGAAAAAGGCTGCACTTGTATATGCAATGTAAATATAATTCAATATCATAAAATACAAAAGCCCAAAAACATTTTGGAAAGTAAAACACACAATCTCACACCAAATGGGGTCGCTATTTACCTGAGTTTCTCCCCATTGACATCAATAACAACGTTTCCAGATGTTCGCTCAAATAGAGTATATCCATATGCAGATGCAGCTGAAACTAGAGCTTGTTCATCAGGAGACTCTCCCTGGTAATCGATACCTTCTATGTCTTGATTTGATTCATCTTTTCCACAACTGGAAACTTTGCTACTAGTGATAATGGGGATCACAGTATTACAAGCAGCCAATGTGAGGAAAAACTCATGAGCAGCAGTTCTTTCATCTAAATTTGAGTCTTTCTGCAACAATGCCATTAGTTCAGAATCAACAGCAATTTCAGATTTCAGGTTCCATTTTCGTTTACCGTTATTGGCTGCTGTCGCTTCTGCAAAACATTACCAAAATTGGTTTGTGATGCATATATACCGTCAAATTTCCATCGCATCATAAGCTTATAGATGATTCTAATGAGAAATCAAGTAGTCATTCAGCTCAAACATACAACATAATCAAATGGTGGATGATAGAAAAAGATTATTGAAGGGTACGGATATTTCATCAGACAACTCTGAGATGAGGCAGAAATTTTGAAACTGAAAGTAAGTCCTGCATTATTACAGAGCTTTAGATATGAATGAACCATATTCCACAAGTCAATCCCAGAATTTATTTAGGTAAGCAAATAGAAAATGATAGCCCAAGAGAAAATCGTGTGGGAAATGAAGGTGGGCACCAGTAAATCACTCATTGTCATATATCAAAAATATCAAAACTAGCGCATCACTCAAACTTCCATGAACAACCAAAAATTTTCTCATGATCTCAGCGCAACACATATAAAGCTTTTCAGCAAATTTCAAACTATATCAGCATGACAGAGATAAAGGCATCGTACCACATTTTTAAGCAAACTGGAATTACATAATGACCTCAAGTGAAGCCCAACTGAAGAAAAAAATACCTGTACTTTTATCATCAGTAAGCAAGGAGCTCCCATAGTTCTTTCCATGTATACTGGCTCTCTGAAACTCCATTTTGTTTTCTGTTAGAGTTCCTGTCTTGTCAGAAAACACGTAGCGTATTTGACCCAAATCTTCATTTATATTTAATGATCTACACTGGAACCTTGATCCGGATTTAGCATCATACATATCCCTGTCCTCTATCATGAAGTATGACTGACCCAATCGAACTAACTCCATTGTGATATATAGAGATATTGGTATCATTATCTGAAACACAATAATAGAGCTCAAAAAGGAGAAGAATGTTTCCATCGGTATCCCATAGTACCTGTATTTCCTTCCCTTATTTGGCCCATCGTTGAAGAATTTTTTTCTGTAGTAAGGCAAGGTATCAAGCTGATCCCCGTGGCGTACCAGCCAGAGACCCATCCCAAGGGCAACAACTGCGCACATGATAAAAAGAAAAACCGACAACCACAAAGTTTCTCTGTTCATGTAACTTTCCAGTTTGCTTCTCTTGGAAGGGGAAGCTGCACTGTTCATCATTGCTTTTGTTTGCTGCCCTGCATAGACCACAACACCAATTATCCAATCCGTGTTCTTCAGCATGCAACCACGCAGTACAATGTTTGACTGGTTAAGGGGAATCTTATGGCCATTAAACTCCATATTGGCAGTGAACTCATAGATATTCCGATTAGGTGGCTCACATCTAATAACTCCAGAGACAGCACAAGCATCTGGCAACACCGCCGAAGCTGTTTCTTGCTTGGCAAACCGTGTCTTCAAATTCGATTCACCATCCAAATTCATTGTCTGGATATAGGCAACCCCACTCGGATCACTTGTTCCCAACAAGACCACATCAGCAGGAATCATCTCATCGGCAAAGATTTTAACCACATCACCCGCCTGCACATGTTTCCATCTCTTGGAACGGAACTGAGCCGATTGAAGAACCAGACACTGACGATTGTTTTCATGGCAATCCGACCTGTGCCTGCGCCAATCCTCGTATGCATCCTTGATTGCAGTGACGCAAAGCACAAACAAGAGGGGGAAAAGGGACACGGTTCGGCCGAAAACAGCTAGCGGAGGAAGCTGATTCAGGGCAGCAATGGCAAGGAAATAGAGATAAGCAACCCGGTGAAACTGAATGAAAAGATTCTTGGGCAAGAATGTGAGAAGAGTGTATTTGCTGGTTCGGATGGCATTCCCAGAAAACTCATACTTTTCATTAGTCTTGACGGGATCATTAACATAGATGAGGTTGGCATTGTCCTCATGTAAGAGGACATTATCATCAAATTGCACGCTGCTTTTGGGACGAACCCTGTGGCGGCGGGAATGGGAAGTTTCAGAGGGGTGAATGTTTGGGGCATTATTTTCCATAGCACTCCACGACCCCCTAACGTGGTGCACTCAAATTCAAAACTTGTTCAGCACATTGGCACCCCAATCCTGAACAATCAGAAAATCAAACAGATAACAAAAAACCAAACAAATGACTCAACCTAATGGGCATTCAAGCCCACATTGGCGGCAAAATCATCTCATTACATTGCACTGCAAATTGCATCCATGTTGGCGATTGTTCCTCCCCCTCCCCCTCCTGCTGCACAAACCATTCAATTCAATGAGGACAAGAACAAGCATATGAACGAAGAAATGTGGAAACGAAAAGAGAAATACCTGGAAGAAATAAACAGAGTGTGCAATTGAGGAGAAGAGGAAGATGAAGAAGTTGATGCAATGAAAATGAAAACGCAAATGCAATTGAAATGGTAATGGATCTGCGTTCCCCCGCGGAATGGAACGGAACGGCTAAAGAAAACCGTTAGTTAGGTGGAAGAGATAGTATAAAGATGTAATAACAAATTAACAATAAAAATGTAATAATAATAACACATTAAGGTAATAATTGAAATGATAATAATAAATAAATTGTAACATTAAAGTTGGCAATCGAGAAACAAACGGGGAACCACCAATTCTGCTTCCCACCAAACCAGACTGCTGCAACATTCAAACAAAAGTCACTTTTATTTATTTATTTATTTTTATCCAAGAAAACATATTTTTAATTATTCATTATTTTAAAATGACATTAACGATTAATATTAGATACATTTTTTACGAACATCTATGCGGTGAGTACGAGGTTGTTATACACTATATTAAAAAAAATATTACTTGTTTTTTGTCACTATATTTTTTTTTTTTTACTTAACATGAATTTATTATAAAATTGAGCATATTTATAATGAAATAAGGTTATACAATATTTCAATAAATTTGTGCATTAAATTCATTAAAATAAGTTTAAAAATAAGTAAAAAATGATTTTTCATAAATCTAAATAAAGTGTTGCACGTGTTTAATATTTTTCTGTGGCTCCTGATGGATGAGGCCTTAAATATGGACCAAGAGAAGCAGTGGATAAAGTGAAGAAGAAGAAGAAGAAGAAGAAGTGGCAAAAGTGGTACCTCTGATCTGAGAAGCAGCATCATCCAATGGCTTCTCTGCTCCCTCCAACTCCAACTGCTACTTCCACGCTCAAACACAGCCAAATGACCTCTCCCTTGAAGCTCACCACTCCGAACAATGCTTCTTTCTTCCCGAACTCAAACCACCGTTTGAAGAGCAACTCTTCGAAGTGCCATGCACTGTTTGGTGACGTAGCCAAAGGGTTGGTGGAGAACAGTGTTGGCATGGAGCAGTTTCAAAGTATCCAATCAGGAATAGTGCAGTTTGAAAGTGTGACTGAAGGCTTATCTGACGTGCAGAGATGGGGGGTTCTGGTGTTTGGTGGGTTGACGTGGATTTACCTCACTGCGAGGCCTGGTGTGCTTGTTGGTGCCATTGATGCGTACCTTTTGGCCCCTCTTCAACTGGGGTTCGACAGTTTGGTTGGAAGGAGGAACTTGAAGAGGAGTGACTTTGTGGTTGGAGAAAAGCTTGGTGAAGGGTCTTTTGGTGTTGTGTATTCGGGTGTTTTGGTTCCGAAGAATGGGAATGGGAATGATGGGAGTCGTGATGTGGTGCAGAAGAGGGGGAGAGGCAAGGCAACGAAGGTGGAAGCCAAGTCTAAGGATAAAGTCATTCTTAAAAAGGTATTGTTGTTGGAACTTTTTTAAGGAAGCAAAGAACAGTGATCTTATGTTGGTGTTTGTTTGTTGTATGCATTATCTGCTTTTAGATTATTAGCTGACTAATGGGATGTGCAGGTTAAGGTAGGAATTCAAGGTGCTGAGGAGTTCGGTGATTATGAGGAGTGGTTCAATTACAGGCTATCTAGGGCAGCTCCCGAAACATGTGCTGACTTCCTCGGAAGTTTTGTGGCTGATCAAACAAATTCACAGTTTACAAAAGGTGGAAAATGGCTTGTTTGGAAGTTTGAGGTGCTCTTGCTTGAATTTCTATTCATAAACAATTGCCTTAGATTAGATGAACTAATCATAGCTATTTAACTGTCAGGAGTTTTGTATAAAAAGTTATTTGCATGATGTTAAATTTCCATCTTGGTCTAATTTATTCCTCCATTTACTTCACTAATTGGAGGGTTGCCCTTGTCACAGGGTGATCGTACTCTTGCTGATTACATGAAGGATCGCAACTTTCCTTCGAACTTAGAATCTGTGATGTTTGGACGTGTCCTGCAAGGTGTTGACACTTCAAAACGAAATGCATTGATCATCAAACAAATAATGCGGCAGATCATTACATCTCTGAGGAAAATTCATGATACTGGCATTGTTCACAGGGATGTAAAGCCTGCCAACTTAGTGGTTACAAAACGAGGGCAGATTAAACTCATTGATTTTGGAGCAGCAACAGACTTGCGGATTGGCAAGAATTATGTTCCCAACCGTACCCTTTTGGATCCTGATTACTGCCCCCCAGAATTATATGTACTCCCAGAAGAAACACCAAGTCCACCACCAGAACCAATTGCTGCTTTCCTTTCTCCAATCCTTTGGCAGGTATACTACTTCTACCCTATTCCTGCAGTCAAAATATGGTTCTTCTGTATGGATCACTGATTTTTTCAGGTGGGTTAAATCAGCATATTGGCTAAGATCAGTTCACAAACTTAATTGTTCTGTGAATTAAAATTTTAAGAATCTTATAATTTAGGAACATTAACAAAAAGATTTGTTGATATCTTAGTCACGTACTGCTTTATTCCAATCGTATTTGTTTTGCTGAGGAAGTGCTAAAGTGGAGTTATGTGATTATTGTTGCAGTTAAACAGCCCTGATTTGTTTGATATGTATTCAGCTGGGATTGTACTCCTTCAAATGGCAATACCATCCATAAGGTCTTCGGCTGCTTTGAAGAATTTCAACTTGGAACTAAAAAACTGTGGATATGATTTGAAAAAGTGGAGGGAATATACTCGCAGCAGGCCTGACTTCCAAATTCTGGATAGTGAATCTGGTAGAGGGTGGGACTTAGCTACAAAGCTTGTATCTGAGAGAGGTTCCCTAAGAAGAGGACGTTTATCTGCTGCGGCAGCTCTGAGACATCCCTATTTTCTTCTGGGTGGTGATCAGGCAGCTGCAGTACTTTCAAAACTAAGCTTAAGCAGAAAGTGAGCTGCTTAGCAATGTGGGTATACTGTTTCAAATTTCAATTCATTCATTTTTTAAATCACTGGTTCTCCTTTAAAATTTGTATGGTCAAGTTTGATATGATAAGATTTCTATTTCCTCGTGCTTCCACCTATCTTGTTTTATGAAATTGTATTTAGAGTTATCTACAGTTTCCTTGGCAAGAAACCAAGCAAGATAATTTGGAATGAAAGAAAATCACTTATGTGAGCAACTTGTATCTTTGCATTCTCTTTTGCCTCACAAGATGATGTAAAAGTGCTAGTTACCGAAAAGTAGTTTCTCAGTGTACAAACAACATGTTTGTTTAGTTTTTGGGTTACTTGTAATATGACAGGATGGTTCACTCATTTGTTTGTTTTTTTTTTTTTTGTAAGAACTAGGATCCATGTCACTTTTGATTGAAGTTTATTTTAAGAAATTTCTTTCCAACAGGAGGAGGAGGAGCACATTTGAATTCAGAGGTGTCCCACAGCCGGCCTGCCTGACATGTGAATTTAACACCATCCATTATAAGACTTTGTTCCATTTTTTTGTTTTGGGTTTTCCTCCAAAGTTTATATCAGGGTGAAATTTTCTACTCAGTTCCAGGCATTTGATAAGTCTGAGGACATCAAAGCATAAAGAGGGAAAAATTATTGCTGCAAAATACGTTTATATCTTTCATGTGACCTATTTGACAACGGTTTCAACAGGAGCATGTTGTAAGAGCTTAATCAGTTATCTCCTATGGTTTCTTTCTACAAAAGGTGAATGCTTGAATATTGGTGGGACCTGTGAGACCATAACTTTGAGTTCTATGCTTGAAACAGGACATACAGCCAAGTAGACCTGCATTCTATTGACACCTACCAAACGAAATTACAAGGATGATATTTGTATTTAGTTCCATCTCTTTCATCTTAATAGTATTCTTGTACGAAACTGTGCTTCTTGTTGCTTTCAAGAGTTAATAACATAGTTCTCCATACCAAAATTACTAGCTTATTTTACAATTTGACACACAATTATCAGAACATACAAAGTATAACTATTGGCATCAATACAAACAGAATGGTATGCTGCATACCCATATTTATCTATTCTCTTGACTTTCCTCTGTAGTATCATTTTCATTGTGAAGCTATTATCTTGGATGCACCACGGACATGCTTTTTATATAGCAGAAAGTTTGCAATTTTCCAATATGGTATTAGAGTTCGTCATGATAGAGTACTTTTTCCAACACACTTCGCTTCTTACAACCCCAACGGCATTTCTTGGAGCACAAGGAATTGAAGAGGGCTAGCCTTGTGGATTGAAGGGATATAATGCTTGATGTGGAAGGTGATTTTGAGAGAACAATTGCATACCCATCATCCATGTAATCTGTTCCATCGGGAAAGAGCTGCCACACAAGGCTTCCAGCCCCACTGCCTCCTTTCTTGGTAGAGTTTAGGATTGTCTTGTACACAGTGTTTATAAGGTTGTCTCTGTATGATGAATTGAAGCCAGGAGCTTTTGCAGACACACCAAACTCACCAAAAACAACAGGCATTCCAAGATACTTCTCAGCATCCTCTATGTGCGCTTCCATCCAAGACTTTATAAATGGGAGGTGGGAACCAGCAATTGATTGTGAAATCCTTTGGCAAGGTAATTCATAGTCAGAAAATCTCATACTCATGCTGGATTTCAGATAATGTTTAGATGAATGGTAAAAGCAAAGAAGAAACACTTATGGCATAGTACATTAATTTAGTTTATAATCTGTATGCACTTGAATAGGATTATGATATTAAGATGAATGCTAAAAGTTTGCAGCAGTTCAGTTTTATGACACTGTACATGCTATAGTAAAAGTCATCATTGAATAAACTTAGTAACTTACCAAGAGTCTGGATATATGTGAACAGAAGCGAAGTCAACACCTAGAACCTGGTGGTTCCTGATAAAATCAGTTCCGACCTGTTGAGCATATGCATTTGGGTTTAACTGATATCTCTGAGGTGTGGAGGGGCCATAAAATCCTTCCAGTCCAATCTCCACTAGATGTTTTGTATCAATGCTTTTCACATAGAATGCCATTTCTTTTATCCAATCCTACAATGTATTCAGTTATGCACAAGATGTGATATCATGGAAGGGACTGATTAACTGAATGCAATGATTATATCACATTACAAACTAAAAGAATAGTTCCACTGGACATTCTTTTTAATGGAAAGCAAAAGTTCTGGAGGGGCAAACCTGTAACACATCACCTGAGGAGTCTGAGGAGCACCGAGGCTCATTCATCAGTTCCCAAGCAAAAATGGTTGGATCTTCCTTGTAAGTGATATTTGTGAATGTATTAACTCTATTGAGCACCGTCTACACAATAAAAAAATAGTACTCAACCCAATTAGTTATTAGGTAGTTCAATTCTCAATAACAAAAGGTGGTTCTTGATCTGTTGGATTGTAAGGAACTACATGCCTTAACATGAGCCTTGTAGTAGCTTCTGAGAGTTGGATGTGAAAAAAAGTCATCATCAGAGGTCAAGTTAAGGCCAGCTGCATTGCCCCACTTCACATACTGTGCTTTGCCACCGTAAGCCTCCCAGTTGTTAACCAGTGATAATATGAGCCTAATTTTGTATTTCTTTGCTTCACTTACCACAAAATCCAAGGCCTATGGTTCCAACATAAAATGGAATTGCATCAGAATTGCTATTTAACTTCACACATAACTAGAATTTTGACACTATCATCATTTAAAACATTAATAACTACTAACTATAATACAATGGTGAAGAAAAAAAATTGCTCATACAAGAGAAGTCAAAATCATAATACGTAAAAAGTAATGAAAATAACAAGCAGATAGTTCAGAAGCACTGACCTTGAACACGTCTTCATTATAAACTGATGGAGATTTCTGAAGAGCACGCCATTGGCCATCATTGAAGGCCCAAGTCCTACAAACTGACATGCCCACAGAGGATGCATGTTTGAACACCTCAGTGACCTTTCCTCTGGTGGACTCATCCGCAGCAAATACCATCAACCAGTACGTGTTGAATCCATTAACATAGAAAGGTTGGTCGTTCACCACAAACTGGTTTCCTTTAGTTTGTACCATCTGCCATTCGTTTTCTTCCATGTCCTCCATTTCATTTCTTATCCCAGAAAAAGGAGGGAAAAAAAATATAACTAAGTACCAAAAGTTAAAAAGTACTCAAGTAAGAATTTTTGTACATGAATAATTAACAAAAGGGTTTTCTTATACATACCCATAACTTAAGATAGAATCTGCTACATCAACGCTTTCCCCATCTTCATATTCACTGACATCAAATGCAGTTGAGCTTAAACTTATAGTGAGAGTCAGAAAAAGGACCAAGGAAATGGTAAGTAATCCAAATCTCTTGTTTGTTTCCATAGTGTTTGGTACCTAGCCACGATGTCTTATGGTGTTTTGGACCACATTATATAAGTGATCATCTTAAATTTTCTTGCATAGAAGTGGATCAAAGACAGAAGAGTGGTGTGTAAGTTGAGACCATGTCACTGCTCTAGCTTTAAAGCCAAGAAAAGCTTCTATTCTATTATATTCTCTTTCATTGCTTAGCAATGTGTAGCAAAGTCAGGTAGGAGTAAAGTAGCAAAAATTGTGTGTCCTAACTCCCAAGGTACGCTCGTGTCAAGTGGGCTCCACAAACCATAACTAAGGGATACATGAAGTTTTGTTTGATTTGAAGAAATTCAAATTACGGTAATCTTGAAATCAATGATATTAAGTATGTGATTTGAAGATCATTATACTTGAATAAGTAACGGTTAGAATTTAGATTTAAGGTTTAATTTTATCTCTCAACGTCGACTTGTATAATGAAAGTTATCCAAATTTTGTAAGCATTGGTTATGTTTATCTCTAATTGATATAATACCTCATTGTTTTCTAAGAGTAGATTTTCTAATGGCTGCACACACACTATGGTTTAGTGAGTTTTTTTGGTTAGTTCCTTGGCAAGTAGTCCTTTGAAGATATTGGCAACCAATTTTGATAGACTATAATTAAGACTAGAAGTGATTCAAATACAACCACTATATATCAAAGTATAACACTATCAAGTTTGTTCTAATTGTATTTCACCTTTTTAAAATTAAGGTCTTCACAATCAATTCTGTCATATAGGTATATATAGTAAAGGACTTGACGAGAAGAATTTTTCGAAAGAAAAAAAAAAAACATATATTGAGTCCATGTACTTGCTAAAGTCCTCCTGGAGGAGTTTAATCCCTTGAGAAATTGAAAAGATAAAAGGAGATTAGAGGCATTTGCCAAAATAAGAAGTTGAAATGAAGATATTTGATTGAGTAAATTATAGTTGTTATAAAATATTGTATAATCATACTTTCTTTAACTTATTTATGATTTATAAACTTTCTTATGTAGTTCCTTATATGTGGGAGTAAAATATGTATATATATACAAATGAAAATGAAAATTATAAAGTAAATTATTTTTCAATTAAGTTCTTGAGAAAACCATTGGTTTTTTATATTAGATTTTTTAGGGGACATTGGTGTGGTATATCATCAGCATTAACGAGAAAACTTTATATCCACGTGCTCAAATTTTTTTCATTAAGTAGTTGTTGATCATCAAACACTCTCATCATATTTTAATACAACTTTATTATTTCCTTTCTCCAATCTAAAGTTAATATCTACTTCCTATACAATAAAAGGTATGGATTTTATCATAATTTTTCCTTAAATTTTAGATTAAGGGAAAAAATATATCAATATCTCATGAAAAACTATATCGATAATAATAAATAATTGTTTCATTTGTAAATTGTACCGATATCTTTTTTGGTGATCAACATAGTTAAGGAACACACCTTTCAACTTTAACTCTAAGAGACAACTTACTTCCTTTTTATTTGCATAAGTGAACATCCAACAATTATAGGACTTACTATTGCACTTTTAAGTGATTGAATGAACATTTTATAATCAAGAGACCTAAATGACTTTCGATTGGTAATGTGTACTACATATGTGAGAGTATCTCCTCAATATATTGTTGCACAGAAGCTCCAACAATACAACTCATTCCACCACTCCATTATATTGGAGAGTATTTGGACAAGATCTTTGATGAGAAATTCCTTATACTCCATTGTCACTGCGTAATGCCTGAACTTGTGTTTTGTACTATGTCTTAATAATTAAAATTTATGAAATATTTACATGTTCACGAATGTCATAATACAAAGTTGAAGGGTCTATTTGATGAAATACATTTGGAAATAATTTCTTTATGTAACCATAAGATGCATGTTTTAAATGTTTATGTCGTACCCAAATATTGTCACATTTTCTTACTTTTTGAGACCCTTTTGTTGTGAACACTTGACTAAGTCTCTTAAAATCTGTTTCTATCAAATCCAAATAATACAACATTCCTCACTTAATACTACAACCAATCTCGTTTGAACGTCTTTCAAAAAAACGAGTGAGGCCAAAAAGTCATTACAGAGAATAGTTTTGGTTATTTGAGAACTGACAATAGACTTTATTTTATAGAATGAATAACAAGAACAATATCAAAGTTTATGTTACTTGAAATAGAGAATTCCTTCATCCATGATAGTGAGACTATTTATTGTGGAAATATTTTCTTATGGAAAAGGTTTAAGATTTTTAATTTGTTTAACATCAAAAGTCACATGCAAAGTTAATTATTTATGCATTATTCAAAACAATAGATGTGCTTATTAAGGACTTAACATTGGAATCATCATTACTTACAGGATAACAAGCATGCCTTTGTCATCTTCTTTTGAATTTGTAATTACAACACTAGTTGAATTTCTTTTTAACTTTTTCATGAGTGCATGTGATCCCACCACTTGAGGTATGTTATGATTTCATAAGATTCATTAGTGTGTCCATTCTTATTACACTGAATACACTTATAGTTACCCTTTTCAAAACCTTTTGATTGACTTTCTTACCCTTTTCAAAACCTTTTGATTGACTTTCTTGCTTCCTTGTCATGTAGAATAAAAAATCATATATCTTGTTTTGAACATTGTTCACTAGATTGTCTCTCTCCGTGTTAATATATAGCATTATTCTAAATCAGGTGTCAATTCCTTGTGCAAGATTTCTCCACCAACTTGCTAAAAATCATCATCTAGCCCAACAAGAAATATATACATCCTCAATTGAACTACCACTAGAATTGATTTCTGTGCCATCTCTCTCCAACTAAGTTACCAAATTGAAAAAGTGTTTCAATTGAAAGGGAATTGAAGTTGTATATTAAAAAAGATCAAACTCCAACTAATAAAAGAAAATACCATAGATTTGTAATGAGATTAATGTATCTCTTATACATTAGACTGGATTTAGCTTAAGCTCATACTCTTAGTGTGGTTAATCTATTCATACATAATCCAAGTTAAAAACCCATGAATGCTATTATATATTGATCTTAATGTACACAAAAGTTGCTCTTAGAAAATGATTTTTATTCAACTTTAATTAAAATGACAGAAGATCAATCTTTAGATATTTCACATTTATAGAAAATAATTTTCTCGCCTGAAAAAGCAAAGAATGAAAAGTTGTATAATGCAAAAACTAAACTTAGATAAATTATTACTGTTCCAAATGTTCCAAAATTTAAGATATGTACATATACGTTACAGTAAAAAATAATTCAAGTTTCAATATATATCCGATTTTTATTGAGTACCACATATTAGATATTTAATAAGTTTAATTTTCTTAAAGAAAAACTTCATTTATATTTTATTTTTATTATTGTCATTATATATTTTTTTTGTTTGACGTAGAATTCAGTTACCAAATATTTTTAAATATCAAAATATTATAAGCTAAGAAATAATCTTTTTGATTTAAGTTATCCAATTTTTATTGAGGAGTACCGCATTATTTTATTTCCTCAAATTAGATATTTAATATGTTTAATTTTCTTAAAGAAAATGTTCATTTATATTATTATTGTAAAAATTTGTATCATAACAGTTTTCAGTTTTATGTTAATAATCAGGTAAAAAAAATATTTAATAAATATTATATGACATGTGTATAAATTTAATAGGATAATATAATGGATGAAAGTATCATCAAATACCTAAACAAAAATTTTTAATTTATTAACAATTTTGTTGAGGTGAGTGAGAAAAACAGAAAATAAATAAAAACAAACTAACATTGAAATCATTGTAACTACTGTTATGTTTTTCAGTTACTAAAATTTAACTATGTTAACAGATATGTCAGTTTATATGTATATATATTCATATGATCAGTGTGTGAAGCTACAGAAACTGGTGATAGAGTGATTGCGAATGGAGATAGGAAAAATGTTGGTGTTTGTTGTGGTGACACTATTGTTTTCTTCTGTTTGTGATTCTTCAAGGTTGTTGAAAGATGTTGAAAGCCAAAATAGAAGAAATCTTCTTGCCAATGGCCTTGGTAAAACTCCTCCAATGGGGTATGACATCTATCATTTATCTGCATATCTAAATCATTCAAGTTCTTTAATCACTTGCTACAATTATCACATCACACACAAATCACCACAACAAACAATACATCCCTTTTGCTTCATGCATCAAAACATTTATGATACAGGTGGAATAGCTGGAATCATTATCACGAACATATAAATGAAACAATCATCCGAGAAGCAGGTATCTGACCATTTATATTATCTGTGTATTATGCACACTGTCTCAGTAAAGCATGTTACTTTCAGGTACCCTAAATAGAAACATTGGTGTTGTTCATCTGGGACAAAGTACGAACAAAAAAAAGATGATATTTTATTCAAATGAATGACATTAGTCAACTTTAAAATTTTAAAGAAAGGATTTTTAGGGGAATCAGATGGCCCATTGAATTCATAATTTTTTTATTAGTTTTATCTGTTCTCCTTTTTACTAAAAACACTAAAGAGTTGTGGTAAAAAGTAGCATGCATGGATATAAGATACATGATTGTTGTGTTCAATTCAACATCACAGTCTAATTGCAAAAATATTCATATTGTTTTACAGCTGATGCCCTTGTTTCTTCGGGTCTTTCTGAGCTTGGATACACTTATGTTAACATAGGTACATGAAAAAAGATTTTTTTTTTCCAGTGTTGATAGCAAGTTTTATTTTTTTTCACTTCATTTTACTTTGCAAAATGACATAAGAACTACAAGTAACCTTGATGCACAATTCTTGGCAGATGATGGCTGGGGTGAAATGACTCGAGATCTCGATGTAAGAATTGTATTGTTTTAGTATATCTTTTGTTTCTGCATCTTTTGAAACCATATTAAAATGATTTCATTGAAATTAATCAAGTATTTGATCCAAAATGTATCTAACAGGGCAATTTGGTAGCTGATAAAACAAAATTTCCTTCTGGCATCAAAGCTCTAGCAGATTATGTTCATGGGATGGGTCTTAAGCTTGGCATTTATTCAGATGCAGGGTACAAGATATAGCCAAAACACATGTTACATGTTCTTCAGCTCCTTCAAATTTTAGGTTTACGTAGAACTAAGTGTTTGAGGGTAATTTTGCAGGTATTATACTTGTGCAAAACGTATGCCTGGTTCACTTGGTTATGAAGAGCAAGATGCCAAGACTTTTGCATCATGGGTATATATATTTATATGGCACTGTTTTTTTGTTAAACAAGGAATGTCAACAACATTTTTTCAACACTTTTTTTAACATTTGTTTCTATTATTAGCTAAAGTTTAGTAGAAATTATAGATTTTGGCATGCCCCACTAGTCATTTAACGATTCCCCTCTTGATATAGAGGAAAAGGCAAGACTTTCTAAAATTTGTGATCTTTTTGCAATTTCAATTAGCAGTAAAGAGTGTTAGAAAGAATGTTGCCAGCATACCTCTATTTAATTTGGTTGACTTTATCATGTTAGTTGCTACTGAACAAACTGATATTATTATCCTTGTTTTTTTCTTGCAGGGTGTTGATTATCTCAAGTATGATAATTGTAACAATGGTGGAATAAAGCCTCTTGATAGGTAGCAAAAGCTAGTTACAGTTTCATAGCATTGTTATGGTCATTTTTCAATTTTGTCTTGGTATTCAAAAGTGTTGAAAATTGTTGTCTTCTTTCAATATACATAGATATCCTATTATGACTCGAGCTCTGATGAAGGCAGGCCGTCCAATCTACTTCTCAATATGTGAATGGTACTTTTTGTTTATTTTTAGAATGTTCATTCTCTTGGAATTACTTCTCAATATGTTTATTCTCTTCAAATTTTTGCCTCTAATTACATGTGCTTTGTCCATAGGGGAGACATGCACCCTGCATTATGGGGTTATCCAGTGGGAAATAGTTGGAGAACTACTGATGACATTACTGATAACTGGGAAAGGTAAAAACAAAGCATAACAAATTCTTACAAAGTTTGGTTTATGCTATAGTGGCTGTAGAAAATATATGTAAAATCATTCACTTTTGGCAGAATGCTTTCAAGGATAGACACCAATGATGTTTATGCTGCTTATGCAAGACCTGGTGGTTGGAATGGTATGAATTTCACTAATGACTCGTGAGAGTGTCTAGTTTCTATTTTATGTTCATCTTACTCTGTCACATTCTAAACAATCCTTAAAATTAATAGATCCTGACATGCTGGAGGTAGGAAATGGAGGGATGTAGAAACATGAATACGTTGTTCACTTCAGTTTATGGGCCATTTCCAAGGTACCATCCATCTCAAATCTCATGCTAGTATCTCACTTCTATGTAGACATATGTACTTTGGATTAAATTGTTTATGAACTGACATTGCAAATCGTGTGTATATTGTTGAATCCTATAAGAACTATTTAAATGCCATGCATAGACTCCATACTGTATAGATTTTGTTTTTCATGCAAAGAGTTATTGCAGGCTCCTCTTCTCATTGGCTGCAATCTTGGAAATATGACCGATGACACTGTAGAGATACTATCAAATTCAGAGGTTATTGCAGTTAACCAAGGTGAGGAGATACTAAAAACTCTGCATTGTGCATTAAGCTGATGGCCTTTTGTGTGTGTGGTTTTTAACATGTTTTTGTTCCAATTTTAGATCCACTTGGTGTACAAGGTACAAAGGTTAGGATGGAAGGTGCTCTTGAGGTAAATTTCTCTTGCAATTATACCACGTAACGTACACATGCATGCATGCATGCAGTTGAATAAGAAAAAATGGAAACAATAATGATAATTGAAATGTGTTTTTTCATCAGATTTGGGCAGGTCCTCTTTCAGATTACAGGGTGGCTGTTATCTTACTGAATAAATACAGTGATCGCCATGCAGTGATGAGTGCTGAATGGGAAGATATTGGGCTTGACCCTTCAACTGTGGTTGAAGCAAGAGACCTTTGGGAGGTAATAATACATGATTTGATCTCAAATTCTGCATTGTTTTTGTTGGATACTGATGCTAACATATGTTCTTTTCCAATGTATGCAGCACGAGACATTGGAAAACCAATTCGTGGGGAAATTGACTGTGACTGTTAAACCACATTCTTGCAAAATGTATGTGTTGAAGCCAATAGCCTGAGTTTCGAAACATGTTTGGATTCGTGACTTAGCATTCTTCTCATGTTTCTTAACTATTACTAATGATGTTGGATTCGTGTTTCCTTAGTTATATTTATGCATTATTTTGTGTTATTGTAAGTGTTTCTTTAATTATATCTTGAGTGCTAATGGTTAGGATAATCCTTACTTAACCATAACTACTTTTCTATCACAAACGGAGGAAAGGTATTACAATCAATTATAACTAAAATGGGTTACACCAATTATAATAATCAGAATAGATTCTGAAAATAAATAATTTTGGTTATAAAATTGATTTTATAGTTTTTATTAAATTTTAACAACCTGTTTTTCTTTTATTTAAAACAGAAAATAACGACAAATATAAGACTTAACATCCTATTTTATGCTTTAGCAATTGTATTATATTTAATTGAAAAATTAATTTTAAAGGTCAAAATAGAATTTTTTACGCCAGTAGCATATATCTGCTTTTTATTTCTCTCAATGAAGCTGTTTGGTTTTTAATTTCTCAATACCACTGTTTTTCAATTTGGTTACCTAAACCAAATTTTCTAAGTGATTTCTTTTTTTTTTCTTTTAAAATAATGGGAATGGGGAAATTTTTGAAAAAAAAGTAATAAATTTAAAAGAAATAATTTGAGAAAATTAATTATGTTTAATATGTGTAGAATATAATTATCGAGACAAATTAAATATTACATAAATAAATAGTTATAAATAAATATTGTAAAGAAATCTAAACTAACAAAAAAATTAAATATATATTATTATAAATAATTAATTAAACATGCTCACATAATTATTTTACATTCCCAATTCTTTAAAATTTGTATATCACAACATTTTATACATTAAATAATTTATTAGAATTTAAAATTTATTTTGATAAAAAGAAACTACATAATTTGTTATAATTCTCAAAATTATTTTTCAAATACAGTATTTTGTACATTAAATAATATATTAAAATTCAAACTTTATTTCTCTAAAATAAACAACATAATTTGTTACAATTGACGAAATTATTTTTCAAAAGTATTGTTTTTTTTACCTTATTTATGTTTTTCACAAAATTTTTCTTATTTAAATAATATATATTTCTTTACAATATATTTATTTATGTATTTTTTTTTTAACTTGCCTAGATAATTATATCCTACACACGTACAAAATATAATTATTTTTCTCAATTTTTCTTAAATTATTTGTTTTAAATTCATTAATTTTTATGTTTTTTCCCAAAATTTTCTCCCTTCCAATTATTTTAAATAAAAAACGAAAAAAAAAAAACACCTCAAATCCCGTCTGGTAAAATAAACCCCAATATCAGTTCAGAATGTGTTATTTTTTTAGCAAAATGAATTTTAAATTTTAATAAATTATTTAATGTATAAAATATTGTGATAAATTTTTTTTAAAGAATTGTAAATGTAAAATAATTATCATGGTGAGCATGTTTGATTAATAATATATATATATTGTTAGTTTATATTTCTTTACAATATTTATTTATAACTATTTATTTATGTAATTTTAAATTTATTTTAATAATTATATCCTACGCATATTAAATATAATTAATTTTCTCAAAATATCAATTATTGATCCAAAATATGTAACTGCCAAACCAAAACTAGTAGAAAACAGATCACGGTTTAGTTATAATATTCACTTGTCTAATATTTATAACCACTTTTATTTATCTGGCTAGTTATTATCATGGTAATTTTTTTATAACCATCCCTAATTATATTATCAAACCATTTAAAAAGTTGAATACCTATTTAGTTTAAAAATTTGTATACACATGTTACGTTGAAATAAAGAGGAATAATAAAACGTGGGATAAATTGAGTATATATTTTAAAAAGGAAAAAAAATCGATTAGTTAAACTTTTAATGTAATGAAAACGATGTCCTATTATTGGAAGCAGTGAAAAATATATAAAATTCCTTTTGGCAACTCACCATAAGATTTGCTCTTGGTGTTAGTAGAATCTTAGGTGCAGACATTCAGTTCATTTGATAACACTACAGAATTATGATCAAGAAAGCTCACTCAAGATTCAGAATATATGAAAGAAAGATAAAATGCCCTCTGCACAGTATTCATTAGATATAATGCACAGTATTCATATTAGGGTTTCATCTACCGGAAGAGCCTTGAGGCTGATCTCTTAAAGACTTTTCCTTCAAGTTTTAGTCTTCTATACGCTTCTCTCAGATGACATGGCCGAATCGGTCCAGATTCCTTCCTTTCTTTCATAACTATTCTAGCTGCAAAAAATAGTACAATTGATTAATATAAACAATTGGAATTATGCAAAATTTGTGCATGCATGGAGTAAAACACAATATCATTGAAAACTGTGTAGAAGGAAGTGCTCAAACACTAGCCTTACCTGTTTCAACAACTTCACCAACAAACATTTTTGCAATGCCTGATACTACAATTGTTATTGGCACTGAAATCTTTTGGGTCCCAGTGATACTAGCCAATAACTGCTAGGGGGAGAGAGAGGAGAAAATTACATAAAGTTGTGTTATAACATATAAATTACTAGTGCAAATTTAGATATAAAGAAAGATAATCCGTAAACAACTGCAAAATTATGAGTTGAATCCAAAAGAAGCAGCATGCACACACCAAGCTAATAACCAGGGAGAAAATGCAAAAGGTTGCCTCAATCAACTGTAAATAATTTCACAACTTAAACATTTACATTTGACAATGTCTTGAGTCTAAGGTAGTGGTATAATTTATTAAAACCAATTTTTCCTCAATCAAGAAATAAACCATTCTACTCGGCTAATCCATAAAGCTTCAATTCTGACAGATGATTTCATTAATTACGGCAGCATATTGATCTCTATATGATTGTTTGATGCAATGACATTGATAACCTATCTGTGATCCCCTTATTCTTTTTTCTCCCATCATATATTACTTACACCTATTAACTTCCCGGGTAAGATTTCCTTAACATCAACAAGCCACCAATCCAAAACCATACTTGTTTTTCATTTCCAGAGTAAATTACACAGCCCTGAGATTTTACCAAATCTACCCGCTTTTTTAATCCCTATCCTAAACTAACTCCTCTTGTATATAAACGTTTAAAATACATTACAGTTACTTCCTCTATACAATACCAATAAAACACATTACACAGAGAAATCCTGTATGGAAGAAACAACAAACTTTAAAAACACATCATCCATACAATACTCAGGAAACACATTACATGGTGCAACTCTGAAAGAAATATCACTAAGGAACAATTACACCATGCAACATTGTAAGAAAGGTTACTGCAAACATTAAAAAAAACAAAGAGGGATCGTGTATAATTTCAAACAAGAAACATCGGGAATATCATTGTAATTTGCTCTTGTTTCAATCTCCTATCAAAACAAACGAAATCCAAATCCAAAAGCACGTTAGTTAACACTAAAACTCAGTATAACGTTCTTTATCCAACACAAAAACCATTAAAGTTGCTTCAACTCGAAATTAATCCATGTCACATATCCTCAATGCAAAGTCAAACAAGTGAACATTTTCCTCTAATCACATTAACTGGATCAAATCAAACATGTGATGTGCATATACACCTAAAGTGACATTAGTTGATGTTAAATAAAAAATGTGAATATATATACCTAAAATCACATTAACTGGTATTTCAACGTGAATACAAACATGCATCTTGAGAAAGTAGCAATCCAAAACAACAGCAGCTGTCAGTTATTGAAATTTGGCAAAGCAAAACAATGAAACCCAAAGGGAATAATATAAGAAGAGAAGAACACATACCCTTTTCATGTTAGCCCTCTGAAACCCAGCCCTCCGGAAGGACTCGTATCTACTCATCTGCTCTTCGCTGAATTGCGACAAAATTGCCCTGAAAAAGAAAAAAGGGGGGAAATTGGTAAATAAGGTAAAAGGCAACGAATTTGAATTGAAGTGAAGCGAAGTGAGTTACGAACTGCATCTTGGCCATTTTGTGAGGGTCGCCTGTGGAAGGGAGCTTGGAAAGTTCAACGTCCATGTTGTCTTCTTCTTCCTCCTCTTCATCGTCCTTGTCCTTGTCTTTGTTCTTGACCACCGCACTCGCTTTCTGCGGAGGCCCTGGAGTGAGGGGTAGAACAGAAGGAGAAGGAATAGGGTTTTGGTTATGACTGTGGCTTTGGCTATGGTTATGGATTAAGTCTGCCTCTGTCTCCGTCGGAGATTCCGGCGGTGATTCCTCGAACGCTGCTTCGAACGGATCCTTCGATTGCTTCATTCCGAACACACTAAGGTTGTCTTCGGATTTGGTATCTCAGACGCTATTTATACAGTTACAACCTTCTCTTTTCTCTTTTTTTTTTTCAACATATTTTTCCCCGAAAGATTAAAAATAAATACATTAAGAAAAATATTCTTTGTAAAGAGATTCCTATTTTAGAGTACATAATTACTTTCTATTTTACTTTTATCAGTACAACTCATTTTATAATAAACAATAATTATCCTTTATAACTACAATTATAAAAATTAATAAAAAATATATATTTTAGAATAATTATTATAATATATGTGTTTCCATTGGTATTGTAGAAAAATATTTTACATTATCAATTAATTAAAGTTGACAAACTTTATATATTTACACTAGCAACGTAATTTGTGTACGTTACACGAAGTTTGAATAGCAACACTTGATTCATGAGTGATTATCTCAGTTTTTAGTTGTTGGATTATTGTTCTGTAGTCCAGAAGCTCAGAAACATAGTTGGATAGTTTTAGGAAAGTGAAGGAGGATTGTGACTTGTGAAAATATATAATGACTCAAATCAATATTTTGTGAAGCATAAAAGAACACATATATTTACAGTGAAAAAAAATTACAATGACAATGTCAAAGGAAAACATGCAGAATACGCACAGCCACTGGTTCTGAAGACAGAAGGGAAGAGCACAGGTTCTACAAATTGACATAAAACAACAATCAGTGTGGATAATGAGGAACTCCATCAGCAATTGCAGCAATCTTCTTCTCCAGCTCTGGCTTGTTGGCTCCTACAAGTTTGTCAAACTCTTTTCCATCTTTAAGAAAGAAGAAAGTTGGTGTGGCTTTGATGTCCAAGGAAGTGCTGAAGTCCTGCAACATACAAAACCATATTTATTATGGCTATCACGACAGTAATTTACTCCCATAACATGCAAGAAATTCTCATCCTTGATCATTGATTTCCATATAAAGATTTCTCTGTTGCCATTCACTTCCAAATAAATAATAATGCTAATAACATATGCAACTTCTCTACTTACTGCCATTTCATCCACGTCGACTAATAAGAAGACCATAGACGAGTGTTTCTCGGACAACTCGCAGAAATATGGAGCAATCATCTTACAAGGACCACACCATGTTGCACTGAAATTTGCAATAACCTATAAAACATGAAGCTTTAGAATATACTGTTGCACCCAAAGGATATGAATGATCGTGAAGAAAAGGGGGTCGGGAGATGCAACAAAAGATACAGTAAAAAATCTTCATAGTTTGGGAGGCATGATAATAAACTAGATGCAGAGTTTTCCTCATGTTACCAACTATACACAGGCATTGTAAAATACGATAAATTAATAGGGGTTCAGATAGAAGTTAAAATCATTGTGCCACAAATTAAATAAGTAAAACTTACAATTTTACTATCCTTATTTGCTTGTTCCAAATGTAGGTCCCAAGATTCCTTGGTAGTAATAAGTTTCACATTCCCAGAAGCAAAATCCACATGATGATCAGAATCAGCATCATTATCATTACCCTGCAAACATTAGAAACATGAAACTAAAGTCAACTATTGCGTTCCAGGAAAAAAACTGCAATCTCAGATAACCTTTGAGAAAAGATGAGAGCTCTTCAGTAACATTAAAAACATAAGGAATTGAAGAAAAGCAAAAGATAGAGAGAAACAGGAAAAAGAGAAAGAAACAAGTCAAAATTGTATGGAAAGCTATTAATAAATAGAGGTTAATAGACCAATATTAGTTCAATTAGCATCGGTTGATGACGTTCCATTATGAATAAACTAGCTTAAGCTCTTAGCAAAGTAGGTCTTCTACATAGTATTAGAGCCTCTAATATCTATAACCAAATGGGCAAAAGTTCAAACCTTGTCACCTGCATTCTTCTACATTACGCTGAATATCACCAGTATAAGAACAGCACAAACTTAAAGGGATTTTACATGAAAAGGTGTGCTAGAATCTAAAACCATTCAGGGACTTCTACCTAATAGCTTTAACTTTTAAGAATATAAGTTGGTCTTTGACAAGATGTAACAAAATTCTCTTTCAATTGAACATGGTATTTTTAATCCAATTGTTGCTTGTAACATAATGTTAATATCGTTTTTATTCTTGTATCTATCCCTATTCACAAGTTATGTCAATTTGACATAGAATGACCAAATAAACAACAAATTTATGACTGACAAAAAGAAAAAGTCATAGAAAAATACCACCAGTTCAAGTTGCAACAGCAAGGCTTCCTTACACTACTATCCTCACAAGTCAAAAACTACTCTAGAGGGGAGAAAAATTGCTACAGACACATTCAAAATTATGACCTACGCAGAAAGTGTACATGATCTGTTTTAAGATAACAGTTTATCAGAGAACAGCAGGAAAACCTTGGCCTTTCAAGTTCATATGAGAAGAAATAACTAAAAAAATTTCAATTGAAGTATCCAATATTCTCACCTTATGCAAACAATTGCCCATGTAATTGTTTTAAAGCCACGACACTGCAAATCTTCAATAAACGGAACCCTGCAAACAGAATTTCAGCACAACAAATCTCTCAAAATCCATAAAACTCGAAGAAAGAACAACAAACAAAAGGGAACAGAGACTCAAGAAGGGAATTAGTACGGCAATCACAGAAGAGTAAGAATGACAATAGAAGGAGTGGAGGTAGACAACATTAGAATTAAAATGCCTACTTAGACACGATTTCCCAACTTATAATTCTAAAAACTGTTCCAAGTATTAATTACCGAAATGCAAACAAGGAAATTAAATGACTACAATGATATGATGGTGATGACGATGCAAGTGGGGTCCCATCATTCGTTCAGAAAACTGATTTAGAAGCTGAAAACACAAGATTTATTGCCTCTAATAGCACAAATCCTATATCTGGGATTTAAAGTTGCCAACTTTCCATCCATTCACAAGCAGAAAAAGAAACCCATGAAAAATTAACCAAAATTGAAGGCAGAAACTGTGGAATTGGATTAGGAATCTGATTGAAAGAAACCCCAAAATTCAATTTCAGAGGAAAAAACGAAGGAGAATAAAAAAAACAGACCTTTGAAAAAAAAAACCTAATTTGCAGATTCGGGTCAAAAGGAACCGCTCCTTGAATTAAATCCGTGATTTGGAACAGTGAGTTGAGGTATAAAGCTAAGAGAAGACAAAGCGTTTCGATGGTGGTCACGTTTATAAATAAATGTCTTTTTGGTTCCCAACAGAGAAGGTTTCTATTTTGTGTTCAGACATGATTAATTTATTTACAGTATAGTTAATAAATAATTGATAACAAATTCCACTAATCAACGTTCAATAAACAATCACAACATCGACTTTGAAAAGTTACCAAATTTTTCACATTTCTCAGGTGTGAAATGCCAATTATTAATCATTAAAATCAATTGCTTCCTTCAACAGAAGTAAAGGGAAAAAGGTAGGAAAACGAAATATGGAATATGAAATATGAATGCGGTGATTCAATTTTGACCTCTGACCTTTGAAGACGACAGAGTACCAAGTTTTCCAGGTTATCCATAATCATAAGTGTGTATTGTTCTTTATTTTGTTATTGCGTTTTTTTTTTATTTCAAAAAATAATTATATGATACTCTTTTTTCAAAATATTTGTTGTTGGTTGTTTTAAAAAAAGGCTATATTATTTTTTATATTAAAAAATGGAATTATTTTATATTTAGAAAATACATGGATTATTTCACTTAAAATAAATAATGTATTTGACTAAATATTTATTAAAAACTGGATCTCAGATAGATTACTTTTATCCTAAACATTAAATAGAAAATATAAGTCTTACACTAACTTTTTAAAAATGGTTGACCCAAGAGTTTTAATCACGGATATTTCCTCTCTCTCATTTATATTTTTCTTCTTCTGCATGAAAATTTTTACTTTCTAATTTGTGTTTAAAGTTTTCTGTTAATTTTAGAATTTTAAAGTTTCTGAATTGTACAAATCAGAAATTATTTTTTACATAAAAAAACTGTCAGTTATAGAATTTGAAAATCTCTTTTAAATTATACAATTCAGAAGTTATTGTTAAAGAACTAGAAAGATTTTCATCAAAATGTAATGCGATATTGTTCTCATCTAAGAAGAAAGTGTAAAAGGTATAAAATATAAAAACAGAAAGGAATGGTGACAAAAAGAGACGAAGAAGGACCGTAGAAGGAAATGATAGAGATTAAACGTATTTTTATCTTTTACACATTCCAGGAAGAAACATAAGGTGAAAGAGGAAATATTTGTTACTCACTCATGCTTATTGCAAGCCCATTTTTGTTGGGCCAATGGATCGAAAAGTGGACTCCTTTAATCAAGTTCAAGCCTTTTCTTCCTTCACTCCCATGGTTTCCTCCTGCACCTTCATAAGGTGTTGAAAATGTTAAAAGTACCTTTCTATACAATATTGTTGGGAAAACTTCAGATTGAGTGATTCGTCCCAAACGTTTTCAGTTTGGTATTATTTATTTTCAATGTTATTTAACATTTTTGATTATACAGTTTAGAATGTATTTCTTGAATGTACAATTTAAAATATATTTGGGGTTGTATAATTTAAAATGTTAAAACACATTAAAAATAAATAATACTAAAATATATAATCTAAAACGTGACACCAAAACTTTTAATTTCCAAATGGTGATCTGGAATTAAGTTTTTTCACTCGGATTAATCAAATTGGAACTTGATTTTCTATAAAAAGAAGCTTAATTTATAAGTGTTTTATAATCCAGAAAATATATATAAACAAAATGAATTTGTTCAAGGTAAAGTTAACAATTCAGAAGAAAATATTCAATTTACATATTCTCTTACGATTGTACACTTTAAAAGGCTTCTAAATTACACAATTTGAAAAGAACTTCAAACAACATGCACAATAAAGAAGGTGTATGAAGAAATTAGGGTGCAGAAAGAAATATCTCAAGCTTTTTTTAGCTACCCACAATCTTTTTATATTTATCTTAATTGGTCCATTAATTTTATCCCTTTTACAAATATATTTACAAACTTTAATTCCATTTTAAACCATACGTAAAGTTTATTTTTTTACCAACAAGCATCTTTAACTTTAATTTCATTTTAAATGGACCTTCAAATCTAATTTACAAAAGTAGTCGTTTCTATAAGTTAAAGTTAAATATCTTAATTTTGAACCATTCACTAATTTTTTCTTCTTCTTTCACTGTTTATATTTTCATTTTTAAAAAATTTAAATTGAAAAATGATAAAAAAAAAAAAACTATAAAAAAGAAGTTCATTTGATTCTTTTTTACTCTAAAATTATCCTATTTCTATGTTTGGAAAGTCAATAACTAATCTCTAAATACTTATATTCGTTCAATTACTGCAATATATACATATATACTGTAAAATATACTTTGATCTAAGTTATTGTTTCTTTAGTTTCATAATTTGACTATGCATAATATTAATATTGATAAGCTTTTGCATGGTATTCACTTGTATTGTAAGATCGAAGTTAATCCATGCATTTCATATAACATGTTGATTTCCCCAGCTCTGAGACACGATAATGAAGCAGTGAATAGCATATTACAAATTACTGTGAGAAGAAGAATGCTAGTAGAGTCCGAAGGGTTCTGGCAGGGATTCAAATCCATTGTCAAAGATAGCTCCTTCATCACACTTTTCATCAACACTATGCAGCCACTTTGTGTTGTTCAAATCTTCTTTAAGCAATACTGAATCATAAGCATAACTCTCGTACACATCTACCACTGCATTAAATTTTCCCAAGTACTGTTTTTGCCTTTCACCTTTCTCTCTTCCATTTTTCCTGTTAGTGTTGTTTCCATTGTTTCTGCTTTGGAGGCTTCCGTTGATGTTCATTGACGATGTAACACTCAAACCTCGAGTATGGTGTGTCTTGGGAGTTGAAGTTCGAACACTCTGAGGGTAGAGTGTGGCACTTGAAAGTGAACGAAGAGTAGTTCCTGACCCGTTCCTCACATCCTAAATCAAAAGGGTTCGTTCATTGCACCATTATGATATGACACAAGATATTTAAGGAGTAAATTGTAATTGCAGAAATGGACTTACCATGTGTCTGATAGCCATGTCCAATGATTTCTTTGAGATGGTCCTTCCCAGACCATGGTTATCTGTGGCAGTAGTCGAAGACTTCACAGATTTCCTAGCAACTACCTCAGCATTTGCATGGACACGGCTTTTTGAGGTGTACTCAGAGAGCCTCCCCCTGTTGGCAATAGGAGATGGCTGTCTCCTTGACATGGTAACAACTGGGGTTTGCATTTCTGAGTTGGGTTTCAAAGGAAGAGTAACAACAGCAGCACCAGGACGAGACCTGCCTGCAGAGACAGGTCTATCAGCAGGCAGTGTTGTTCTGAGGTTTGGTGGTGTTTCAAGTGGAAAATCAGGTGGAACAATTGGCTTGCGTGCAACACGTGTGGCTGAAGGTAATGGAGATGGCAGAGAATGGCGCCGAGAGGGAGTAGAGGGCCGTGAAGGAGAGCGTGAAGTGGCAGATGGTCGATGCAAGTTGGCAGGAAGGGTTGGTCTTGAAATTGAGCTTGGAGTGGATGGCCTTGAGGCTTGTGATGTTCTAGTTTTGTTGGTGTCAGTTAATGAGTTGGTGGAACTGGGAAGTGAGCGTGGTAGAAGTGCTCTTGGGGGTGTTGGTGTTGTTGTTTGGCGTGAGGTTGGAGTGGAAGGCCTTGCTGCAGATGGAGATCGGGTAATGGGAGAGGATGGCCTTGTGTTAAGGATGGAGGAGGATCTGTTTGGACTGCGAGTCACTGAACCACTTCTTGCTGGTCTTGAATGAGAGTGAGTGTTGTTGTTGTTCTCTGATTGTGAGACTGAAAGCTGAAAGATATGTACTGTTTTCAGAATTTATGCATAACAACAATGAGTGAATTATTCTTTTATGCTGTGTTCATATGATATTAGAATACCAATTTGTGTTTCATGGCTATAGAAAGAAACAGTAAGATATTCAGAAGGAGCCAACTTTACTTTCTTATCATCTTTTCCTATAAATGTTTGTTGGAATGGTTAGCCAAACAAGTCTGAGTGATTAATGACAAATGATGCATCGGTCTAGCTCTTTTGAGAGATTGAGTGTGCTTGAATTTAATTTTTATGAGATGAAAGCAAACGTAAATTTAATGATAGCACGTTGGAGTGCAGTTGAAGTCACTCAAAGGGACAGGTGAAAGGCGTGTACAGAAGCTGCACTAAAGTAATAAGCATGACACTAACGAAAAGCCAATGCTTCTTCACTTAAGCTTGGCAACTAATATCTTGCCGCAATTACTTCATCTTATTGATAAAGCAGTAATAAATTTGTAAGCGAAAAAAAGCTCTAAAGTAACTGTGAGCATCAGTGTGCTTATGCCTATGCAACGTTTGGAAATGAGAATTATTACAGGAGCATTACCATTGAGGCTCGAGTGTTTGACATTGGTCGACCCAAACTGCTTCTTGGAGGCACCAAAGTTGGTTGGGATAAACCTTCTGATGATGTTAAATGAGGGGTCTCCGGGGGAGTAAGGAGCCTACAATACACAATAGCAACAGTTACAAATTGACTAGAAAAGATTACAAATGCATGTGCCAAGATTGGGAGCTATTTGAAGTTGCAGTCTGTCATTTCAAAAGGTGAGGAAACAAACATGAAGCCAACCTCAGAAACAGATCAAACAATGTACGAGTTGATATGACAATGAAAGTGTCTATGTTGTATTAGTTTGTTTTACTAATGCTTTGGTTTTTGTATGCTTTTGATCATTGATCTATGGCATTGAATTGCAACTCACAATAATCTGAGTCTAGACTGCATGAGAATGTGACTTTAGTTCGGTCCTCTCTTATGGTATTTGAAAAAATCTTATACGATGATAACATAAAGCCAAAAACCAAGTTAACTGATTACCCACATCTAAATGAATATTATCCAGTGGAAGAACACAGTGTCTATAGTATGATAAAAAGTGACAGAGAATGAAATGCAATGTTACCAATCATAGTCATGCTTTCCTCCTTCGGTGGATGACAATAGATCATCAATCCCAGTTGTGAGTAGTTTTGCTGATTCAAATGAAAGTTTCCCCGGTTTCCCTATCCAGAAACAATTAAAGAAGTGATTAATGACACTGAGTTGCAAAGTCTTAGCAAAGTTGAGTTTATCATGGCAACAAACAAAAACATTGAAAGAGAAAGTGTTGAGTTAGGTAGGACCTTGGGAAGAATTTGTGTTGGGGAAGGGATGGATGTTGGCAAAGCCATTGAAGCTGTGACCTCTGCGGTGGTGATGATGGTGATTCACATTCCTGGTGTTGCTGTTCATGATGCCAAAAACTGAAGCTTGCATTTGATTCATCTCCTATGTGTTGATATAACATGGTATGAGAATATGATGAGTTGTGCTGGTTGGAATGGATTGAGAGAGTGCATTGCAGTGTTGTAGATGGCAAGCAAAAGCATTCACTTGTTTGTACGTCAACACACAAAACACAAACACAAACTGAGAGTGTGGGAGGCTACAATTCAATGCTCTAACTTACTCATTCAGTTTCTTAACTTTGTTTCATCAGACTTTCATTCACAGCTTCTCCATTGGGTTGGATGAGGTGTGTCAGAAAATGTTCCATTACAAATGATGAAGCCAAGGACATTGTCACGTGGCCACTTCCTAGTGGCCCACGTGTCCACTTCATTCACTCATGGCAGCTTTGAATTGAGTTTGGGACAAACAAAATGGGATTTACATGTGCCCCCATAGCACATGGTATCATATCATTAAAGGGCTTGTTTTTGTAGTTTGTTTTGGAGCTTCTCCTCATGTTCGTTCATTGCTCAAGAACCACTGATATGATGCATAATGTGTTAAAAGTTTTGTATCACTGATTACACATGATTCCACCTCTGCATAAGTTACCTTTTTCCAACCACATACTTTCTTTAAGTGTAGTGTTTGGTTGTGTGAAGTGAAGGAGACTTTTGAGGCACTTCCAAGGCATTGTGTTGTTATTATGGTCAATTCCTTAAGATTTGGTATTAATTGATGAGGCAACCATCAAAGCTTTCAACCTCAGTTAAGCTCCTTAAGTTACAATCTCAACCATAAAAACAATATTAGATCATGATGCTCATAAAATTGGTTTTAGTTCCACACACAAAATTTAACTTTAAATTATGGTCATACTTTTTTTTATTGATATTGTATGTGAAAGTTTAAAATTTAGATTAACTGAATTGTATCATAATCTTAAAATCTTAATGCATAAAAATATGTATTTAATTTGATAAATGAATTACAACTGGAAATTTAAATATAATTAAAGTTATTTAGATTTAAGTAATAGAGTTTATTAGAATGAAAAATAATAATTATGAGAGAAATTTATATGATCAATATAAAAAATGCGAAAAAATAGAATAAATGAAAAAAAAATCTTATTTAATAAGAAAAACATAAATCTATAGTATAAAAATTAAATTAGGCCGAAATTCAAATATAGTAGTCAAGTGTGAACTTAGTTCAGATAATATGAAAAAATAAACTATAATTTTAGTGTGTGTGTATACATATATATGTATAAAAGAGGTAGGTCTTTTGTTTATGGCTAATGAAGTAAGTATTAGTTATAATACTTAAATATAGTTTCCTTCTTTTGTTCAAAACATATCAACTAAAAAAAAGATATTTAAAATGGGTTATAAGTAAATTATTCAATTTTAATCCCTTATAATAATTTGGTTTTATGTTAATTTTTTTTCTACTAATTAACAGTATAATGAATTTGACACTAACAATCACGGTAAGGAATTAAAGATTTTTTCGTTCCCATCAATTGTTATTTTTCCATGAGAACAAGTTACTCTTAATTTGTAATTGGCGTTCTCTAAATTTTAAATTGTCTTTTTTATAAGCTTGATTTAACTACTCAAATTTTAAATTTTTTAAAAATACTACTCAAATTCATACGAAAAGTTGATAAGGAATTTCAACTATGTTACTTATTTAGTTAAAATATAATTAAATGATATCGAAATATAATATTTTCGATTATTTTTCTATTAGCCAATTAAAGTTCCCTTATATTATGTCATTAATTTCGCAATTTTTTTTCTTGTATTATCTCTGTCATATAATCTCACAATTATATGTGTTTATTTATTATCTTGAACGTGTTTGTTAAATTTATATATATGCATGATTTCCAATTAAATAATGCAAATTTTCAAGGATGAGAAAATTGCTTTTCAAAACTTATATATTTCTTTGTTGGCATAAAAGGTGTTGGCCTAACACCACCCAGCTTCAATGGCTCAAGTTAAGGTGGACAAAAGCATCTATGGAGAGAGCACATGATAGTAAGGTTCATATAGTGATATAAGATAATAGAACAAGAATATAAGACCTTGTTGAAAGTGAAGTTATATGTGTGTATCCTTGGAACCTAATCCCTTTTGACATTAGATACAATGCCATGGATTCATACCAAAAAAATCAAGAATAATTCAAATGGTTGTTTCTAAAGAGAGGTAGCAAAGCTAGATTCTTTGAAGAAAAAAAGAACTTCCTAACAAATTTAGTAGTCAACCCAAATGTCAAATCATTATTTTTGAAATAAAAATCATTATAGTTCATTTTAGTTAAGACATAATGAAATCCTATCAATAATAAATACTATTTTTCTTATCAATATATTTTTTAACACATTTTATTTTATTCATTTTCTTCTTCTAACTCTCATTGCACTATAAATTGATCTCATTTGTATGAATTCTTTTTTTTCAAAAAAGATATATGTTGTAAATAATATTGAAATTAAAAATTATAGGAATGATATTGGTATTGTAACAACTCCAAATTTTTATGTGATTTCCCAAATACTTCTTATTATTGTTGAGGTTGCACGTGTTTGTAAGTCTGTCCAATCACCAAAATTTATTTATTCTTTTTACTTTTTTTTTCTTAATTATAATTTATAGTTTAGCTGAGTCTTCTTCGTATCAGGAGATTGATCTTAATTTATTTTGCTAACATATCCTACAAGATAAGCTTTCTACTTTCTACTTTATATATAAGATCATTATCTGACACTTAATTGTTTTTTAAATTTTATTACTAAGACTTAAACATGCCTAAAAAATATGTATAAACCTCAAATAATTGAATTAAGCCCATTACATATCTTATTCACAAATATAATCTATCTTTAAATATATTAATTAGCATTTCCATTATTGTTTGACCATGAAACTTTGAAAACTTTTTTGGAATATGGTTAGGTGTTAATGATTTGGATTAAGTATTTATTCAATTCTCTGTTATCAAATAACAACATGTGTGATAGATTAGAGTACAATACGTATTGAATTATTTTATTCATGGAAATAAATGAGTCATAAATTAAAATAATTGTTTGATGAAAAGTTTGAAACACTCATAATCCAATGGAGATTGTGCTTGCTTTTGACCTTGTAGTGTGATATGCTTACATAAAACTCTAATTAAAAATAAGAAAGAATTGGGTCGAATGCAAGAGATGGTGCCACACAACATGTAAAAATGTCAAACACTTTCTTTCTCAGGAACTTTTTAGGTGTCGTGTTCCTCTATATTCCCACCCTCATTGGCATAGAGTGAATCCGTTACCCACTACTAATATAAATCTCCACCATTTTTATTCTAAACCAATGTCAAAGCTTCCAAATAGAGCACTAATATTCCAATACCAACTATAGTTGGTTGTTGAGGACGATACGAAAAACAAGAAAATGACTTTTCTCATTAATTACAATCTATTTTGGATATACGCATGATCTATAATTTGGTCATCATTCACAATAATCTTCATCACATTAAAATTCATTTCCATTGGTTGCTCGAGATAAACTAAATCTACCATTGTTTCTTTTTCATCTCTCTGTTATGTTAGTCAACTATAACTATTCATTCAGTTTTTTTTTTGCAAAGTGTTGGTTGAAAACAGTTTATAATTCACGTTAAACTTGTTAAATTTATCTCTATTATGTTAGTTAATTATAACTCTAGAATGAACTAGAATTGGTTTTGGACGACATTCTTTAATTAAGGACAAGTATCTATGGTCTCAAAATATATATACCGTTCGAAATGAGACCAATTACTCTGGCATGAACCTTTTGAAGAAATAAACATATAAATACTGTGACATCAAATATTTTATCAGACTAATAATAATTTAAGTTTGAATAAGGTCATTCAGTCACATTAATATTATACTACTTTTCATTCTGTAAATAAAATTTTTAATTTAAGAAAAAAAATATTTTTTCATCTCAGTTTAATAACTATTATTCCAACCTCCTTATACTTACATTGACATTGAAGATTCTTTTATAAGAATTTTACATTTAAGTAAAACGGAAAAGTAACATAAAAACAATAAAAAGAATGATCAATAATTATTAATGACGAGATATCAACATCATCACAATACTCCTCTTAAATCAGGTAAGAATAAGTATTATGTTTTTTTTACAGTGTTGTTTATAATTTACGTTAAACTTGGTTAGATTGATCAAATTAAGAACATAAATATGGAAGTTGCATGATGCATTGCCCATGTGGCTTCTGACGTTATATCCACTCTATAATGGTTGTTCTTCATAAGGAAAAACAATAAGAATATATATAAACCTTGTAGATATGGAAGATGAAGACATTCATGGTTCAACTATGGTGGGTCCTAGGAACCCAACACTCCATGTTCACCTCTCATATTTTACCTTTTTCCCTCTCCACCATGCTCAGCAACATTTTTGCTCTCTGACGCCAACCCCACCCACCCAATCAAATGGAAACATATATTAGTGTGAACTCGCATATGCATGCATAATATTTTTCTACATTCTCTTCCTATGCTCTTTGTCCTTTCTATATAAATACCCAAGATAGGTTTATCTTTGCTATCAAATGGGGAATTTCGTCATTCTTTGCAATTGCAAGAATCTTTGCTTCTTTTTCTTTTTCTTATCACCGTCTCCTAGCTCAGTGCCTTGCTTTTGACTCAGGTGTGGCTCATATTTGGCCGGACACATCCAATCTATTTTCAGCTCATTTCTTTACTTTATTTCTTTAGTTCCAATGCTACCATTTTATATCTCTTATTGCTTTCTTCCTTTCTTCACTCCTTCCAATTTAAAGTTGATCCATATATGTACTTATATATTTTTTTTAATTATTATGTCATGTATAATGAAGTTATATCATCTTACTAAGCAAAGAATTAATGAGAAGTGATCATTTGGTTGGTTGGTTGGACGAGAGAAAGAATCGATAAAAAAAAAAAAAAAAAGAAGATAAAGGGTCACTATTAGATTTTTTTGACAAATGAGTGAAGAAATAAAATTTCCACATAATAAATTATATAGTGTTTTTTATGGTAATTGATTGTGTTGAGTATATATTAGATTGTGAGATTTAATTTTTTCATTTTTCAAATTTTTATGTAATAAATAAATAAAATAATAATAAAAATCGTTAATAAAAGATTAATAAAAAAATATTATAATGATAATATTGTTTTATCATTATTTCATGTTTTTAACCAGACAATTTTCATTTTTATTCTTTTTTTCTTTTATTTTTCTCTCTATTCCTTTTTCTCTACCAAACTACCAAGAGATCTCTTACAAAAATTAATGCATGCTAATCGTGGAAGAATACATCTTTCTTATTCTCTGTGTGCTAACTTTGTAATTAAGGATGATCCTTTCTTACTCTTTATGTTTCCATAAAAACTTTTCATTCCAAAAATATAAAAATTTGAAGATTGTATAAATTCCCTTGATGTAATACGGCAGGTGTAGTAAAACACTAAATTCCGATTAGAACACTACAGTAGAGATGCGAGGTAGTTTTATCATCTAAATTCAAACTTCATATTTTTATAACCTTACCCTCTCTTATTAATAAATACTAAATTTCACCATATCATTATTATATATTATTTTGTTGTGAAGTAGAATGTTCCTTGCACTTGTTCAACATCCTAAACGCGGGGTGACAATGCATCTATGTGCATGTATTTATGTGTATATTATCTTGAGCTTCTCCCCTTCATCTAATGTTGGAATACTGACACACCTGTTCTATATACCTACTGAAATTCCCCCTCCCAACATCAAAGAATCTAATTTTATTTCTTCAAGATATGGTCATATTTGGTGAGTTGACATGGCATATATTCTCTTCTCAAAAATAATCTCATATAAACAAGTGACATTTTTGACTGATTAAGTATTATAAAAAAAAAAGAAACTTGTATATATATATATATATATGGTAGTGGTGGTGCTTCTGCTGCAAGCCATGATAATGAATAATATTATGGTGTGTGGGCACATGGGATGGTTGATTTTGTAGTGGAAAAGCTGAGAAAGAATGTGTTGAATGTTGCAGGAACAGTGACAGAGGAAAAAGCACATGGCTGAGAGAGTAGTGAGAGAGTTGTTGAGGGTGGTGATGGTGTTGATGTTAGTGATGTTGGCACCAAAGACAAGGGCAATGAGCAGGAGAAGGGGCCATAAAAGGGGTACAGATGAGTCATCTGGGTCTGGTGAAGGAGATGCAATGAGCTTTTGTTTGAGTTGGAGATTGGCCGTGGAGGCAAACAATGTGGTTGCATGGCCAACAGTGCCACCTCGGTGTTCCCGCTATGTGGAGACTTACATGATCAATGGACAGTACGAAAGGGACTTGGATTTGATAGTGGAGGAAATATTGGGTTATGTCAACCAAACTTTGCTCCCCCCAGATGCCATGGATGCTTGGATTTTGGATGTTGATGACACCTGCATCTCCAATATCTACTATTACAAAAGCAAGAACTATGGGTATGCACAGTAATTTATTCTTGTATTAATTTGATTAAAGTTTGTGTTTTTATTTGCTTCAGTCTTAACTTTGTAACCACCCATCTGAGTTTAGTCAAAAAGAATGGATTTTTATTAATTGAAGGCTAGTGAAACAAGAAGTTGGTGTGTGTGCAGGTGTGATCCGTATGACCCATCTGCCTTTAGGAAGTGGGCCATGATAGGAGGGTGCCCTGCAATTCCTTCTGTGCTAAGGTTGTTTGGAGTTTTAGTTGACAAAGGGTTCAAAGTATTTTTGCTCACTGGGAGAGATGAAGAGAGTCTTGGTGAAGTTACCAAGAACAACTTGCACAATCAAGGATTTATTGGTTATGAACGGCTGATTTTGAGGTAAGTAAGAGAATTGAATTAGATGCATTGAAAATTGAATGATTGAAGAGATTAAGTGATGAGAAGCATGTGGAACAAATTGCAGGAGTGCATCATACAGAGGGAAAAGTGCAATGAAATACAAATCTGATGTGAGAAAGCAGTTAGAAGAAGAAGGTTACAGGATATGGGGGAATGTGGGAGACCAGTGGAGTGATATCAAGGGAGACTATTTGGGGAACCGTACTTTCAAGCTACCCAATCCCATGTACTTTGTTCCCTAATCTTATCATGTCAAAATTTAGAGACTTTATGGGGAAGATGTGTAAGACCATCACCCTTCTTGTGATTACATCAAGTCTTATGTATCAACTAGTAATCAATATCTATGGAACCAAGTGTTTATTATTCTTTTCTAGTTTTTCATATTTATCTTTCACATCCACCTACTTCATATGCTTTCAAAGAATCTACCATAGTTAAAAACATGGTAAATGAGATAGTTTCACAACTCAAGGTCTATTTGCTTCAACATTTCCATCAACCACAGACTACTACCTTCTCCCCCTTACATGACCATCTTCTGATGAGCCTGCAACTCTTGCAAGAAGATAAATATACTTAGCAGCAGCCCTTCTGTGTTCTTCTCCTGGGAAATTTCAACTCTGAACCAAAGGAACAAACCTAATGGAGTACATCACTTCCACCTACTTCTTCTATCTTGCATCACCTAGTACAGTGTTAACACTCCATGATAATTGAATGAGGTTATCTTTACTGTAATTTATGGTTTCTTTTGATGTATATGATATAGTAAGAAAAGAGTAATACGATATAATGTGAATTATGTTTACATGACTAACTTTTACCTATCATTACATATACTTTTCAACAATCGACTTTTAATTTAAATCTTTATATTATCTCCGAAAATTATTAAAAAGTATAACTTTTACTAAATTATACAAAATTATATTTTATTTATATAACTACTTTTATACTATAAATATATATATAATATTTAAAATTATGATTAATATCTTCAAAATATTAAAATAATTGTCATTTGTTTTTAATATTCTAAGAAATAATATAATTCAAATTTATGTCTCACGATAATTATAAATATAAATCCGTATAACATAATATACCAAATAAAAAAAATGTGATATATATTATCATGTAAATTATTATTAACAAAATTATGTAAAAGTTTATTTTATTTTTATAGTTACTTTTATTGAAATTCTAAATGAACTATATAAGTCTTGTAAAATGAATATTTTAAATAATAATAAAAATTATACTTTAATTATCATTAAGATTTGGATTTATCTGTAAATATTTTATATATGAAGAAAAGAGGAAGAGAAATTTTATTCTATTTTATAGAGATTGTTATAATGTCCACAAAATAGACCTTATTAAATCACTCTTTTTAATAACTCTCCTTACATGTTAAATTTTAGTAATTAAATCGTTTAATATTTTAATATTAACTTTACAGTAATGTACGCCTCATTTTAGTGATAAACTATAATTTTGTGTAATTACTTATATTTAAAAATATATAACACACGTTAAATTGAATTTACTATAATGTTATTACATTATTTTACTTTTATCCAAGTTTTATATCCAACTATGAAATGAATCTTCAATATCTACTCAAATAGTTAGAATATATAATTTCAATCTCAAATTTTTAATTAATTTCAATACTTTGTTAAATATAATTTTATATTATATTTTAAATTGATCTACAGAAAATTGAAAAATAACTATAAGATAAATTTTAATTATATTTTAAAAATATTTATTAACTATACATTTAGATTATAAATTTATCCTTTAGACCAATTCGGAAAAAAACGGGGCTAAGAAACCAATTTTGAAAATATTTTTATCAAAGAGATTGAAGTGAATAATAGTTCCCACAGTTCTAAGTTTTACAGAAAAAAATAAGAACAAGGAAGAAGGAGAAGCAAACAGCCCTTTACCTAAACGCAACTTGTATTCAAATCTCTTGTTGGTTCCTTCCTTCCTTCTTCGCATTAGCATTGCATTCATTCATTTCTCTGTTACTCATTTTCTTCTTCAATATCATTTACCTATTTTTTCTCTTTTTGCTTTAACCATTTCGTCAATTTGATTCTTGCATTGCAGCTACCTGATCCGCCACCCTAAACCACAAGGTACATTCTCAATTTCACTTTGCCGTTGTTGGATGCCAACTGCACCGTGAAATTACTCAAGCGTGTAACGCTATGTTTGTTCTTAATTCCAATGTCACGAATCCATTGCTTTACTGTTACTTTCATACTTCCCGTTCTGTGCCGATGTCGCTTTCCGTTGCTTTCGCGACCTCTTTTACCGCTTTTTGTTTGCTCTCCCGATGCTTATTTCATTGCTCATAAACTGTTTGATTAAATGCCAGCTGGTTGACTGTTTCAATTTAGTTGTTTTCTGCTCATGGTTTCGGGGTTTTTAGATTTTTTAGATATTCACCAGTTGTTTCGTGCTGTAATATCAGGAAGCTGCTGTTAGGTGTTCACTTTTTCCTCTGCTCATTGTTAACTGTTTACTGATAAGTCCTTTTAACCCCTTATTTTTTACTTGGTTATTATTCTTTCTCCTTCTTTTTACGCCAGTATACTATGTGTATTTTTATTTGTAACTACTACCCAGTTATTGCGAAAGCTGAAAATCTAGCTCTTTAGTTCTTTCTTTAACTCAAGCAAATTGGCATCATGAGTTTTATCTGAAGCTGTGTGTACGTGAACCTCTGTCTTGCCCTCATGAAAATTTTAGATATGTTCCATATTATTTGACTTATAATGAACAAATTTGATACATGCACATATTTTCGAGAGACGAAATGTTTCTCTTATTTGGTATTGTTGTCTGTGATAGCCAAACGTTATGGAAATTTTCGAAACTGTGATTATTTGGTCTGGAATTGTTGCATGGTCGTCAACTCATGCAGTACATTTTTTTATGATGTTCTGGACAGCATTTTCATGGACACTCTCAAATGTGCTGAATTTTTCATAATATTTATTGATCCATACAGCTTCCTTTCTATTTAACTTGAATATGGATGAATTTTGGAGAAAACATCACCTCCTGTCGGAGTTCTTTTAACTGTTCTTGGTGCACAAGTTTCTTAGTGGAACTCAATTTCTTCCCTTTTGTTGCTAAGGTTTCTGTATGTGGTGTACACTTTTCTTCTGAACTAGTGGTTATAGATGATATTCTGTTTCACTCAGTCTTTTATTTTCATGCTATGTTCTGATAGTTAACGTGTTTCTAGTTGTGCTAAGGAATCTGGTACCCGAGCAACCTTTTTATGCCTCCTGTTATGGGTTGTAAAAGATGTGATGTGTGCTCACACACTTGAGGTTTGGGGTAGTTATCATTTATGAATTCCATTTGCTAAAGTAAATTTATTTAGGCCTAATTCAACATACAAAATTAGCTTGTAAGGTAAAGTTTGCATCCATTTATATACTATAATTTAGTCGTATCTCTAATCAACGTGGGATCTCTAACACATCACTCACATTGAAGTTTTGACATCTCAAGTGTAGGACTAGATATTTGTGAGTAGTCCAATAGTAGTTGATAGATAGACCCAACAAACCTTTTTAATATAGACTCTAATACCATGAATTGAGACCTAGCTTAATCTTATAAAACCAGTTTGTAAGTTGAGATTTGCATTCACTTATGTATTATAGTTTGACTATATTTTTAGTTAATATGGATCTCCAACTGTAGACTTAGCAGAATTTAGTGATAATAATACCAATCCATTTCCTTTTGGAGACCACTTTACTTGTCACTAAAACATAACTCCAACCTTTAGAAAGGAGAAAAGATGAATTAGCTATTACTTGCTCTCAGCTGCCATTTATGCTTCTCTATTCAATAATCTGCTACTATTATTTTGACTGCAATTGTTGGTCATTGCTGATAGCAGCACATGGTTACAAGGACATCTGTCATTTCCTTTTATATATGTTTACTGAAACATGGACTTTCCTAATCATATTATTTTCTACCGAACAAATATCACTTGGTATCCCTTTGTGTCATTATTGGTTGTTCTAATTTGGACATAACAGTTCGATTGCCCTATCAAATTAGCGTGTTTAGTGCTGAATTTTGGCTTTCTTGTATTTGTGTTGTTTAGTATCCTGTAAAATTTCGTACTAAAATTCTGAGTATAGCTGGGAAAGATCTTGTTTTCTCCAATTATGATTGCAGTCTGCATATGTGATAACTCAGAAGCTCACTATCTGGTGCTTCCTATGGATAGATTTATTTGAAATGTGTATCTATTAAGAAGAAAAGTGCATCAGTTCCTTTGCTCTGCAAATGAATGAATCCTTTCTATTAAATGCAGAGAGAAATGGGATTTGCAGGAGTCCTAAGGAACGTTGTTCGCCCTCTATCACTTGCATCATCGAGAACCTTGACTTCTCGAATCTCCACCAATTCTTCGATGGCATCGTTTTGTCCTGTTTTGCCATCTCCCTGCAAACCTCCCCAGTGGACTCTTCCCCTCTGGAATCACTTCCACAGCTTGACAGACACTCGCTTCCCAAAGAGACGACCCTCTGATAAACCTCGTCGAAAGAGGGCCAGCTTGAGACCCTCTGGTGCGTCCATTTTTGTGCTTTTGATTTTGAATTTGACTCGAATTTTGAAACAATTTATGTGGCTCAGGGCCTTACGCTTGGGTTCAATATACACCTGGCCAACCCATACTTCCAAGTAATCCCAATGAGGGGAGTCTCAAAAGAAGAAATGAGAAGAAACGCATGAGGCAACGCCGTGCCTTTATGTTGGTAAGCTCTCTTTTTACCCTGTGCAAATTGAACTTTGGAGAGTGTGTTTTTTGTTTACACTTAAAGAAAATGACATCCCTTTTCTAATTGTAATAATGCTTTGTAAAGAGGGAAGGGGGCGGGCCATTGGAAATGAAACAGGAGAGGAAAATTCATTGTAGTTGGTGATTGTGTTAGAAATAAATGATGGTTACAAAATGAATTGTTATTTTGAATTAGTTTGATTTCATGTTATGGGAGTCATCTTATTTAGTGGTGAAGAGGATAAACTTAGTTGGAAAAGCTATTGTGTTTGTTGTTATGAGAGTCATCTTATTTAATGGTGAAGAGGATCTTTTAATTGACGACAACAAATTGATATGTAGTCTCAATATTCAACAATAAGTTGGATGGGATTTCTAACAACGTAATTTTTTAAAAACTGTGCAGAACTTCGTAAATGTGTATAGTATTGTCAGGTGAGTGAGTTTTAAACAATTATGGTAGATATATAGGATCTAGTAATTTGTCACGAAAGGTCTAACAAGTCCGTGTGAATGCACTAACTCTTAGCCCTTGAAAGCATCTGTCTTCTTTTTTAATCATGGACAGCAGACTTTTTAACTATATCCCTTTAGTTCTTTTTGAGGACTCCATTCTGTCATTTAATCTTGAAACCTTCATCAACATCGAATATGAAAATGCTATTATATTTTGCTAGAGTAGATGGTGTGCAAGTGTATTTGGTGGCCAGTTTATTTGCTATTTAATGTCAAACGAGTTCCATAGCCAAAAAATATAGCCATAATAATCACCATTTAGAAATTCAAATTTTGTAAATAAGGTGAAATTTTCTCTATGTTTAACTGTATTAAACCATTATGTGCTTATTCATTGAAAATAACTCTGGAATTTATCGGCATTCTGTGCAAATAATTGACTATCAAGTGTCAATCAAAGGTCTATTGTTTATCCACTTTAAAATTTGTCAACGTTAAATGGAGTTGGTTATGACCATTTTTATCTGTCAGGAGGTGCTTATTTTAGGTATTAAGGAGGTTAGAGTGACTTTCTTAGGACTTAGTAACATACCAGCGTCATGTTTGAATTGATTATTTGTTTTGTAAACTAAAAGTTTCTCCATGGTATGATATCAGTCCAAATATTTCTATTGGGATAAATTTTCAATGTGGACTCTTGCATACAGGCGGAAAGGAAGAAAAGGAAAGCTCAGATGCAAGAGGCTAATCGCAAGAAAAATATTCAGAGGGTAGAACGTAAAATGGCTGCAGTTGCAAGGGAAAGGGAGTGGGCCGAAAGACTGGCTGAGTTGCAGCGACTTGAGGCAGAGAAGACAGCTAATTGAATTTGTTAGGACCCTATCTGCAGTTGGTAACACTGGTTGTGCACTCTAAACACTGTTTCTAGATTTTCAATATGTTCAGAAACATGAAAGTCTGAATCCCCACACTTTTTTTTTAGACAAAAATGAAAAAAATAAAAGAAACTTGCTGTGATTAGATCACTCTGCACATGCTATTAAATCTAACAGTCGGCAGGGAGATGGTTTGTATTGACCCCAATTGTGGGTCTTGATCCATCCGATAAAAGTACAACATTAGGCCCAAAGTAGGGTGAATGAAAGGGTTTTATGAGAAAAGCATTAGCGTGAGGAAATAGGACTCTATGAGGACAAATTCTTCGTGCATCCTAATATCTTCTTCCTGCACCCTAATATAAAATTTTAATTCCACAACTGACCCTATCCGGTTCATACGAACCAAAAAATAAGAACCGGATGACACCTTCATCCGGTTCACATTTCAAAAAAAATGACAACCGGATGAGTATGTCATCCGGTTGTCATTTTATTTTAATGACAACCGGATGACACCCCCATCCGGTTGTCATTTAAAAAAAATTCATTTTATTTGTAAATGACAACCTGATGGCGTACTCATTCAGTTGTCATTTTGATTTTGAAATGACAACCGGATGGGGCTGTCATCCAGTTCTCATTTTCAAATTTCTCATACATCAAATCGGAAAATTATTCTGTACGTCGTCGACAACGCCTAAACCCCAAATCAAGTACTCTAATCAGCAATATCACTTACTAATTGCTAATAAACACCAAAAATTACTTACTTATTGTTTGTTTGAAGGATTAATCAAAGATTTGAAAACAGATGAAGTTAAAATGAAACCTGGATGGGATGTCATCCGGTTCTTATTTTATTTTGAAATGACAACCAGATAACATACTCATCCGGTTGTTAATTTTTTTAAAAGTGACATCCGGATGGAATGTCATCCGGTTTTCTTTTTTTTTGACATTATGAACCAGATGGGTGTGCTTTTTATATGAGGGTATTTATGGAATTAAAAAATCTGTATTAGGGTGCAGGAATAATTTGTCCTCTATGAGGTATCTGTTGGGAAGTAACCAGGAAAGTAGAAGTGGTTTTGGTGCGATCAAATGCATACAGAAGAAGGCAGAAGGAAGGGAGGGCTTATCCAGAATCTATTGTCCATTTTGGCATATGCTTGGGCCAAGTCTTACTTGCACGGGTGTCTCTCCTCGTGATTTCATTTAGGTGTAGAGAGGAAGTGGAAGAGAGTGAAGATTAAGATGGTTGAATCAAGGAAAAGTAAACAAAAATAAAAAGAAAGTTTGTGAGTGATTTTATTAATATAATAAATTTAAAAGAAATCATAATGTTAACATATTTGGTTATGATTATGTTATATAATATAATAACACAACTTTCTTCACTCAATTAAACTACCATGGAACAATATAATCGATTATGTTGTAGCAAATAATAATCAATTACGGCTTCCCACCTTTCTGTGAGTTTGTAGTAGAAGAAGCTTTAGGGTACAACAATGCCGCAACCAATTTCTTCTTTTTCATCTCAAGGAGAGAGATCAAAAAGCGAAAATCATCTAAAATTTGTGATCGCATTTCTTTATCTGAGTCGAAACAAACATAATATTTAGTTGTATTTCTATTGGAAATAAGTGTCATTCTCTCTAAAAGGTAATATTTTTGAAAGATTATTCGTGAACGTTTATTGAAGATTCTTTTATGTTCAAATCGAAATTATAAGTATAAAAGTGAGGATAAGAATGGAGAGAATATTTTTTTTAGATTAATATGTATTTAAGTTGTTTCTTTATCTATATCAATGTTTTCATCTTACAGTCACATTTTTCTAAAAATATTATTTTAAATTTGTAATAATTTATATTATGAATTGCACAATTTAAAGTAAAATTAAATAAAGAGAAATGTATAAGGATTTATTTATTTTTTTCATTAAAGTAAAATGGTAATTTTAAACCATTTACTTTGACATGATATGATTATAATTTATTTTCAAACCATAAAAAATAGTTTTGAATTTTCTTGATGTGATATCCATTTATTTTTAAACAATCTTGAACGACTTTAGATGTAATTTAGATATAGAGAAGAAAAATTTATTTTAAAATGTGTTTCACAAAAACCTTTTTCAGAAAAACTTTTCTTAGAAACAAAAATAGAATTAAGGAAAAAGAATACATAATTCTTTTATCATATATACTTTTTTGAAATGAATAAAATATTTAAAAGATATTTAAAATAAATAAAAGATATAATAATTTATTATTCAATTAATTATTATTATTTGATCTCATTTATTTAATTTAATCAAATTATGTCCAATTTAATTGAATTATATATATATATATATATATATATTTATTTATTTATTTTCCTTGAATATAATATAACCGTGGATACAAACTCAATCAACTAAATCAACTTTATTTTGGTCATAATGAATCGATGAAAAAAATCTCTACATTTTGGTCCCAAGTCCCTCACTTACAACTATTAGATCCAGTATTTGAAATTTTTAAAATTCAAATAATTATTGATCTTTATTGGACTTTAAATTTTTGAATTGGAATAGAATATTTTGAAGGATAATCAATTACTACAATTAATGAAAATAATAATAAAATAACTTACAAATAACCAGAAATAAAAAATATGCTATCTTGTGGATTGCACGAGACCTTTCTTCGTCTAACAATCAATTTTTCCTTCACAAAAAACTGAAATGTGAATTGAATAATTGATGATGACGTGGACGATCAATTATAGACAAACCATTATTATTATGACCGATAATTGACTAATTATTTAGTCATGATCTCAATGTTGTTTATCTCTACCAACCTTAGTTTTCTATTTTCTATTTTAGTGCCTCATTTTCTTACAGATTTGTGTTTCTATTTTATTATTATTTTAAAGTTTAAGACAATATTAATTAATTTTTTCTCATTTAACCATTATAATTTATTTAATGATTAATTGGTTACAAAAATAAATCATAAAGAATATTTTATTAAATTGTTTTTTTATTACATTTCTTCGTTTATCCACGAGAACCACGAACACATTTGAAATGAAATAAGATAGTAATTGATTATTGAATCCAATGGTTGATTGTCTTTTAAGATTTACCCATATGTGTTTTTCTAATTAAAGTCTGATAATTTATTAGACTATGTTCCTTAATACGACACACTTCTAACATAATGACATATATTAACAAGAATAATTAATTTTATTGATTTTTTAAAATAATAGTACCAACGTACCAAATTTGTCTCCGTCGTTGAAGACTTTTAAAATTTTGTTCTGATTAATCCTTGGTACAAAACACAAATACTTTTATTATTTAATAGAAACAAAGAAGGAAAACGAATATAAAGTATATAGGTTGTAAAATGTCTTATAAAAAAACTAATCAATTCTTAGAAAATGTGAGGTTAACTAAAGCGAATTTCGATTCTCTGTTGAGTTTTTGATGTTATTCCTTTACTATATCTTCAAAATACAGAGTAAAAAAAATAAATATGAACTCCAACTAAAGCATTGTAATTAAATAATTAAGTTTTAATTTTAGGCTAACACTAGATTTCTCAAATTTAATTTATTTAAAAGAAAAGAAAGGAAAGGGAAAAATATACACTGATTGGGAGAAGTAGAAAAATAAAAGGGTATATAACCAATTACTTAGTGACTTAGAAAAAGGAGCAGAAATATAGAAGTATACTCTTATCTTCAAAAGTTAGGTACTCTCCATTATAATGATAGCTAAGCAAATTGTCCTTTTCATTTTCTTCAAAATAATAGTTGAGTGGAAAGATTAAGAAAGGTAAGAGATTAATAGCTATGCATTAATGAAACAATTTTTGTAAATTAATATTTATTTTTAAAAAAATGCTGTGCATTATAATAGAGACAAGTTCTTACGATGGTTCAATATTTTTTTAGCAATTAGGTGGCGTATCAACGATGATTCATAATTGATTAATTTTAAGTAATCAAAAGAATAAATATGAAATTCATTTTTTATATAAATGAAATTTACGTATTAAGTGAATAAAAATGGGGTGAGAAAGTGGGTTGAGAGTGAGAAAGTAGGTTAGGTTGGAAGAGTTAAGATTATTCAACTTATCAACCTGGTTTGGTGTATTTTATCTAACTTGTTAATCAACAAACAATCTACGGGTGAAGCGAAAAAAGAGATTAAGAATATTATATTATTAAAATTTATATTTGAAGTTTTAAATATTTAATTTTTTAAAAATTTTAATGTTCTTAAAATAAATAAAAAATATGTTTGCTATTATTATTAATTCATTTTAATAAATTTAAATTCTCTAATACTAATAAAGTTAGTATCTAAATGAAATGTATACCAAATCAACTAGAAATTTTATTCTTTTAGCTAATTTTTTCATTTAAATTAATTTTATGAAATAAAATTTAAAATTTATCTTTGTATAATTGTAATGAAATGGTCTTCTAATCTATGCTAGGGCCAAGATGCATAGTACATTTTCCCCGTTTTTGTATACTTGATTTGAAGTATAATTTTTGTTAAATAATTTATAAAATATATTGGCTGGATGAAGAATAAAAAGAAAATGTTAGATTCACGACAATAATAAAGTAAGAAACGAAAAGATCAATATTGAAAGAAAAAAACTTTATTCATACTAAAAGGTTTTATATACACAAATTTCACAAGATAGAGTGTATTATTTATAATTATTTATACACCATGATCTCTGTATTATTTATACACGATGATCTCTGTATATTAAGCTTATGGAATAGAATAACAAAAAATTATTAAACAAAAATGGTTAAGATGATTATAAAAGACATATTAAATAATATAACTAGTTTTAATATAAGTAAATTCTACCTGGTAAACATATTTTATATTTTTATTGCTGTTAATGTATATGTTTGATTGAGCTTTTTAACACATCATTTAAAAAATACAATTTAGAATCAATAATCACAATACTCCACCTCATAACTACAAATCATGGAATACTTCTTTTATAATTTTTCTTTTTCCTCAAACAAAAAATTAATTTGTTTTAAGTATTGTTTGAATCTTGTCTTGGCAAAGATCTTGTAAACACATATATGAGATTCTCCAAGACTATCTTATCAATTCTGACCTCTCAAAACTCAACAAAGTGGAGTCTAATATAATATTTGTGTGTCAGGTTATCTTGTGATAGATATGATTAACCAAATAAATAACATTTTGAATATTATAATGAATAGTCACACAATCCTGCACATTATCCAACTCTCTTATAATCATCTTCAATCATAGTGCCTCCTTCACTCCCTTTGTGAGTGCAATATACTTTACATGGATAGTTGATAAAGCTACAATAAATTGCAAGTTGGCCTTCCAACTAATTACAGTTCTAAACAATGTAAACATATACCAAGAAATGAACTTTTGGTATCAACATTATCTACATAGTCAGTATTTACAAACCCCTCTATAACAACTCTATTATGGATAGATTGTTTATATATTAAACTAGACGATATTGTTTCATTCAGATATCTCAAAACCTACTTTAAAGCTTTCCAATAAGCACGTTTTATATCTGCCATGAACTTGCTAACCACACTAATAACATATGCTAAATTTGGTCTATTACAGAGCATCCCATACATGACACTCTACTTTATTATCATATGGAGTAACCTTCTTCTCCCTCTATTTTTTCTTACGAATTAGGGACTTCGGTAACTAAGAGTTTTGTGTGGTGTCCTAAAGGTGTTCCTAAATGTTTATATTTATGCATCCTAAACCTGTCGACCACCTTCTGCAAATATTTCTGTTTAGATGATCATAATATCCCAACCATTTGATCACTTTATATGTTCATTCCCAGTATTTGCTTTGCGATTCCAAGATCCCTCATTTCAAACTTTAAGCTTAATTTTTCTTTAAACTTCTCAAATTCATTTATATATTAGCTGGTTATAAGGAAATCATCTAAATATAAGAGCAAGAACAACATAGACATTTTTTTTGTCTTTTGAGGATATAGACGTAACTATCATAATTATTTTTTTTGGAACTCTATTTACCTTAGAAAATTATCAAATCTCTTGTACGAGTATCTCAAACTTTGTTTTAGGTCATACATTGATTTGTTCAAGAGACACACCTTTCCTTCCTCTTCAACAAATCCTTCAAGTTGTTCCATGTAGATGGTATTCTCTAGGCTTCCATGCAAAAAAGATGTTTTTACATCCAATTGTTCTAACACTAAATTTTATTAGTTAACAATTGACATTAAAATTCTTATTGAAAAATGTTTTATCATAGGTGAGAAAATCCCATAATAGTCTATTCCATTCACTTGTGTAAAACATTTTGTCACATGTCATCTTGTGAGCCTATGTTTCTCCACACCTAATATTTCCTCATTTTGAATACCCACTTGCCTCCTACCACATGATGCCATGTTCTTCATAAAAAAAAGATATTAAACTCTTTTGAACTTTATTCTTTCAAGATCTGTTTGGAGAGTTTTAATGGCCTATTCATTTTCAACTCTTTCTTTGAAAGTTTTAATTGAACCAAAGACTTTTAACTTTACCTATAAAAATAATTTAATATTTTCTTAGAATAATTGTTAATGAAAGTAATTAAATACTTTTTACCAAATTGAAATCGATATTGATAGAAAGAAAATACTTTTTACTAAAATGTTTAAGACACAAGATTTAATTTATGGTTTATACACACAATGATCTTTATATAGAACCTAAGAGTTGAAATAACAGAAAACGTTCAAAAATACAATCATTAAAACAATTAAAATTAGAGGCAATATACAATTTAACTAGTTTTACATCTCTAATAAATGGTCTTTTTGTTCTCATCCTCAAAGTGAACTTTTCAATAAAAATATGATTTAGAATTAATTATCACATAAAAGTAAAAAGAGATTTCATTATTTATTGAAATAAATGAGAAAGAGAATATGAACTAATAAATAAATTATAATACTAATAATATTTACTAAAACTTAATATTTACTAAAATTTATGTTTTAATTTTAATATTTTTTATGTTCCCTAAAGTTTTCTTTAAAATAAAAGTAATTAAAAAAATATGTCGTGTTTTTTTTTCTTCCTAACCAAAATTAATAAGAAGCATATTTCCCTCGTTTAATTCATTTCTTTTACCTCTTCCTTCTCCGACCAAAATACTATATCATATATATTTGTTGGTAGCATTTGTCATATAAAACATTTATTTTCTTATAGAATTGGTTTTGTTTTGTTTTAAATAATCTATGTGTGCCTGCTAAATCAAAACGTGCATCTTGACCAAGTCGAAAGCCAAAAGTCGCTTATATAATCATATAGTTTTAGAAATACGGTATGATTAAATGTTACAAACTTGTCGTAAACAAATGAAATTTTATTTAAGATATATTAATTAAGTTAATATTGTATGACATAGAAGATAATATTTTATTCCTTGCATTAATTAGTATTGATACTTTTACTTTTGCAATCTTAAGAATTAAAAATATGCTTATTTTAATAGTTAAATTGATAGTGCTAATTTTAAATGCATAAATAAATAAATAAAATGAACGGTGACACAATTAGGCGTATAATTTTTACTGTATGTAATCATAAAGTAAATAGTATTCATTGTTAGTTAATTTATAATATTCAACTTTATAAGTAATTAATAATATACATATAAGAAAAGTATAAAGTCTAGTTTTGGCAATGAGAAAAGTAAAGCAATGATAATATTCGGAGAGGATAAGAAAAACTTTTCTCAGACACAAAGCAAAAATTGTACTTATTGGAAAAAATGAAGTGAGGATTTTATGAGAGATTGTGATAAATTATTGAGAGATCAAAAGGGACAAATGAGTGATGATTTAATTGACGAGAGATAAGTTTAAGACCATACAAGTCCTCTTTCTAATATTGTATAAAGATGGATGAATATAAACTATAATATTAAAAATATAATTGGGATAAAAGACAACAACAATATTATAGAGTAAGATATTCATTTTCTGTTTAAAGAAAAAAAAAGTGAAAGAATCATCATATTTAACTTGAAAAAAAGGTTGTCTTTAATGTTTTAGAAGTACACGTAATTTCATATGAAAAACACTCACGCCATGAATAAAAAAAATTCATAATAAAATAAAATTTAGTCGGCAGAGACATGACGCAATCAAATTTTTTCTAAAACTAGTTAATCAATAAATTTTAAACTCTTTAACCATAGTTTCCTACCAAAAGTTCTCACGTAATATTATAATTAAATTCAGAAAATCCACATTAAAGATATAGTATATGTCGTCATTGGGTGACAAAAACTATAAGACGACATTGCACGTGACATCGTAATTTTCTTTATTAATATTCAAACTCTGTCCATTTATCTTTATATATATCTTTGACATTCTTCTAATGGCACACAAAGAAATGTTTATTTAAACTGTGCGATCTTAATTTGAAACTTTACAAATGCAAAACAAATCTCAGACATTTCCATTCTAAAAACCACACCTACTGAGAAAATGAGAAGGTGTGATGAAGGAGCATCAGAATATTGAGATAAAGGTAAAAAACAAATGATTGTTGTTGTGGAAAGAGAGAAGCGAAGCAGAAAGAGGTTTTCGCTCTCATTTCCATGAACTTTCGATGAGGGCCCCATGAACTTTGTGATTAAAAGTCACTTTCTCTTCCTCAGAACCCATGCTTCATCATCCTCTTCTTCTTCTTCTTCTTTCTCCCTCACTCATCTCCTCATGCCAACCAAACCAAACCAAAGAAACACACTCATATTCCACGAAACACTCTCCGACCAACTCATCTATCATTAACTACGTAGCAACTAAACAAAGACGATGTTAAAGAGAAGAATTGTGCAAGCATTGGTTGCAGCACTAACATACTTGGTGTCCTTGTTAAACAAAGTGCTGGCGAGCCAAAAGGTTCTTGCTCCTCAGCAGAAGAGTGCGGAGGAGTCAGAGAGGGAGGCGAATGAGAGGTTCGGTCTGAGTTGGAGGGTGGCGGTGGAAGCAAACAATGTGCGTCCATGGCGAACGGTGCCACCTCAGTGCTACCACCACCTTCAGAACTACATGTGTTCAGGACAGTACGAGCGTGACCTAAACCTCGTCGTCGAACACATCCTCCTCTACGCCTCTCAGATTCCTCTTTCCCCCGACGGCATGGACGCTTGGATTCTGGATGTTGACGACACTTGCATCTCCAACATTTCTTACTACAAAGCCAGGCGATTCGGGTACGTAACTCACTGCCTTTTCTTCTTCCTTTACACACTAATAACTATAACCATAATGATGAACAAAACCTGCAGCTGCGACCCTTTTGACTCCGCCATATTCAAGGCATGGATTATGAAGGGAATGTGCCCGGCAAACCCTGCTGTCAGATTATTGTTCAACGCCTTGATAGAGAGAGGCTTCAAACTGTTCCTGCTAACAGGAAGAGACCAAGCAACTCTCTCTGCAATCACCACTCAAAACTTGCACAGCCAAGGCTTCGTTGGCTATCAACGTCTCATTCTCAGGTATTCTTTACATAAAACACTCTTTCATCAATCATCATACTTCTCGTATTCATATGTATTAAGAAGACCATCTATGAAACAATTTAACACGCTTCTTCTAACACTTTTATGATCAAAATACTGACATAGCACGTTAATTATAATTTATTCCATGTACTTGTTTATGGATAGACATGATGACATGATGCATGTGTGTCAAATTGTGTAATCTTTTAACTGATAAAAATGTCTCACTCAGTATGAATATTTTTTTTATTAAACTTACGATAAAAACACAGTTTGCCAACTATTTAACGGGTGAAGACAGAGAGAGGATAAAAGAGATGGCGTAATTGATGGCGTGACGAGGATTCCAATTATTTGTTGACCTTTGCGTAACTTCCTAGAAACACTCCTCTCTTCCTTTCCCACAAATATATGTTCTTTGGTCAAACTTTCTTCCTCCAATAATACTCCACCACATGCATGCTGTTTCCAGTTTTATCAATTTAGATCCACTTAATACTAATTTATGTATCAGTTTAACTAATTTTGTTTAGCCCTTGTTAGTTTCCAACCTTAACTCTTTTGTACTTTAATCAGGAAAAAGGTCTATTTATAGACTTACTGAACAACTAGGTCGGTGAAGTCTGAGGCTAATTAATTATACTAAATATTGTGGTTCTTTTTCCGTTTGGTCTGACTAATAAATAACACATGTCATTGTTCATGGCATGGTGCATGCACATCAGGTCGGCAACTAACAAAAGGGGTGGAGTTAGGTGTCTAATCTGCATATTGAGTCGTAAGAATTTTAAAATAAGCAAAAATCGTGCATTTTTATTTACTGCACAAATACACAGTTAATTGATGACGAGGATTGGAGACATGTCTCGCGTGGTGGTTGACAAAGTCCATTGTCCTAAGCATTGGAATTTGCCTGTTTTCTGTTATTTACAGCTAGTGATACATGACACTACATTCAATAATGAGAAAGAAAAAAAGACATGGAAAATGTGCAGACATGGTGCATTTCTGAGTCCATTTTTTCCACTGGCATAGAATTCTTTTCATATTCCAAATCTTCAATTGCATCCTTCCACATAATTAATCCCATCTACATAATTTGTATAATTACTAAATTTCACAATCATATCACATCATGCAACCAGCACTTAAGCACAGATATACACCAAGCAAATAAATGAAAAATATTAATTTTATTGGTGGTTCTTATTAAATGAACAAAGAACGTGACGATAATACATCTGTGATCACACCAAATATATTATGTCAAAGTGCATGTAATGTCATGCCATTAGGAAAGACAATAGCACATTAAAATTAATATATGTGTTTGAGTGCTACTGAAATGTCTACCCACCGATTAATTTGATAAGGTTATTTACTAGCTAGAATCATTATGATTTGATTACTTACTGATAAATTTTATTATTTAAAAAGCAGATGAATTTATCGTGTGTTATTTTTAATCTTTCAACAATCCAAACCCTCTGCTATTGGGTGTAGCTGTCAAATACCTGGTCTAAGTGAACATGTGCTTAAAAAGAGAGTGAAAAGTTAATTGTACCCTGTTGATTTAAAGGTAGCAAAACTATGTATGATATATTAGTTGAACATCTAATCACTGAATGAGTTAGCATTGTAGTGTTTAAATAAAATAAAAGTAAAGAAGCGAAAATGATATTTGGAAATGGGCTATTAATTAATGATGGTAGCTTTGGTTGAAGTCATGGATTTGATGGTGTGATATGGATGAAGAAAAAAAGGGCAAAAGACTTGGTCAGATAAAAGTTTTTTCTCCGTATTGTCCTGGTCAACGTCCGTGCACGCAAAATCCATAAAGAAGGCTTCCTTTTGATTTATACTTTTCGTCTTGGTGTGCTGTAGAAGACAGCCAAGGCCAGGCAAACAACACAGATTCAGCTTCACTTTTGGCCGACTTGTCTTGGTCAATGAAAAAGTCTTGCAACCTGCTCTTAATATTTAATCATTAGTCAATGAAGACTTTGTGCAAAGGTTGATTAGCAACAGTGAAATAAAAGTTAAGCATGAAAAGTTTTTGGATCCAAAAGGGTACACAAAGATTAATGATTGTAGTTGTTTGGTTTGTGCAGGAGTGCAGAATACAAAGGGCAAAGTGCAGTGAAATACAAGTCGGCAATTCGGAAGAAGATAGAAGGAGAAGGGTACAGAATATGGGGAAATGTTGGAGACCAGTGGAGTGATCTTCAAGGAGAATGTTTGGGCAAACGCACTTTCAAACTCCCCAATCCCATGTATTTCATATCTTGATCATTTGTCACAGCTCATCAAAGAAGCTTGTGTTCTGTGATATTCATCACTTTCAAAACAAACACGCCTACGTTAATTAGTATTTTTGCCTTGTACTTGCCACCTCCTACATTCTACCACCTTCATTAGTGACTATTTTCGACTTGTACTCAAGAAACTTCTGCTTGCCTTCTTAATGCTTATCTCCTCTTATTTCACTCTTCATGCCTATTATCAGAACAACACATGCTAATTGTTAACACTCAAAGAATGAAATAAAGGATAAAATATGTATAAAGAAAGTGTAATGACTTCATGTTGAAGATGAAATAGTGAAATAATAATAAATTTTAATATACTTCATTCGATCATGGAATATTTCAAAGAATAAATTATGAGTAATTTGAATAACACTTTGTTGGCACGGTAGCTAGTTTAGAAAAAAAATTACTCACATTAAAAAATAGTTAACACAAACAAGTTACTTCAACAATTGTTAGAGTCATTATACAATATTTGACTTCAAAGATTTCTTGCTTTTTCAAGAGATAAGAAAGTCTCATAAAAAAAAATATAAAAGTTTGTAATAGATATAAGATCAATAAGGTCATTAGCCCAAGTACCATCAGAATAAGCATAACTCTAAGAAAATTAGGAGAAAAAAAAAAAGAAAACTCTGAAACTCAATAGAAAGGTATTTAAGAATGTTGATAACAACTACCAAATACACTGTAGTAGAAGAAACAGCAAATTAATACACAACAAAAAATATCAAGATAAATAATTGTAAAATATATTAAATTGTCAATAATATAATACATAGTGAGATTAGATAGAGAGACAATATGAAAAGTAATATATCCCACGTTAAGCTCAATACGGGTATGATATATGTGAGTATAAAAAAAAAACGAGTTTATGTTAGAATAGTGAGAATACTTAGATTAAAAGAAAAGGTAATCTTTTCAGGAAATAATGAAGAGGGTCCAAATCTTTAATTTCATTTTATTTTTCAAAGTGTATTTAAATGTCTATATTTACATTTATATTATCTTTAGGGATTATCATTTCGTTAAAATATAAAGAGAGAATAATAAGGCTATGATAGGCGGTCTTTAAAAACAAAGTAAAGTCATAGTCACTAAAATAAAATCCTAGAGATTCAATAATTATACAGAACTTCTTAAACCAAATTGAGGGGCTTGTTTAAGACCATAAATAATCTTTGTTAACTCACACACCTCCCCTAAATTGTGAGAAACATCAAAGGAGGTATTATGTAGATTTTCTCTCTCAAATCTCTCAAATCATCATTTAAGAAAGCAATTTTAACATCATTTGAAAATGTCTCACTAATTATACATGTAATTATAATATTATTATTTATACTAAATTGTAAATATTTTAATTTAAGTGGTATAAATTTAATTTTAGAAAATTTTTATAGTGCTAAAGTATGCCAATTGACAATTAACTGTTATTTTGAATTAAAGGAAATTTTATTTATAGCATCAAATATCGAGATCTTCTACATGTATCTGATTATTCGGAGAACTTTAAGCATCTTTTTATTATATATAAAGTTTAAGTAATTTTATTTTATATATATATATATATATATATATATATATTAAAGGAAGAATGATATAGTTTTTATTTATCTTACAAAATATAGTGTAACAGATATTTTAGTGATGTTTAAAAGATTAAAAAGTTGAGGAAATTTCTGCATTCTCAATTTCTTAAGAGTGAGTAATTTTTATTTTAATCTATTACACACGGAAGTAATTATGTGGTTAATGATTTTAGAAACTTTTTTAATTTGTTTATTTACTTTACCAATTGATTAATTAATGTTTTAGAAATGGAAGTGAAGTTGTGTAATATTTGAGGAAGAAGACAACGTTGACTGAGTAACCTGAGCAGGGTGTGAATGAAAATCAAGAAGCTAACATTCCTCACACAATTCTTACCAAATTCATTAAAAATTTAAAATTATTAATTATCAGATAAAAATTAGTAATATGTATTAAAAATAACAGGAAAAATACATATCAAAAGAAAAAAAATCACTTTTAGATATTTAAAATTTCCTCTAAACACGTGTCGGGATAGTCTACTTAAAAATAGTTAATTATATTTATAATAATAATAATTATTATTATTATAGTGAAAAAAGAGAGATATTTGTGGGCACTAGGGTTTTGAATTGAGTCTTGTCGTTTACTTTTGGTTTTGTCGTCATTCTCCGTTCTCCACCCAGCATTAACCAATTACATATTATTATATATTTCAATTTTGATTTTGCAGATCACTTTTTTGTTTTTTGTTTTTGAAGATGATTATTTGATATGATCATATGATGTCAAGTTTGGGAAAGTGGATGTCATCGCATTGCCCATTCCCATGGTTTCTAATTTTGATCCAATAAATGTGAATATCTGCACAATTCTTTCTGCATTTTTATTTCACCTCAAATATTTGTTATGGACTAGTAATTTGTGAAAAATTCGATTTGGGGCCTCTGGGTGGTTGGCAGGCATTTTCCAACACAACATGGCTCCTAATCCGAGGCCCAAGTTGTTTGTTCCATTCTTCATGTTACTTCTATTGCTTCTTTCCTTTGGTTGTTCCAACGCTGAATTGGAACAGAAGCTCAAGTTAGAGGAAATCAATGGCAGAAAAGGTGGAGGCAGTAGTAGAGTTTCGGTTTCCACGGTTGCATTGTCCACGTTAGCAATGGCAGCTGCCACTGGTTTAGGTGCTTTGCCCTTCTTCTTTCTGCAGCTTGGTCCACAATGGGCAGGGTTGTGCAATGGAATGGCAGCTGGTGTCATGTTGGCTGCAAGCTTTGATCTCATACAGGAAGGCCAATATTATGGTGCTGGAAATTGGGTTGTCATTGGGATTCTAGCTGGTGGCATCTTTATTTGGTTGTGTAAGAAGGTAGTTACCTGCTGCTTCTATAGCCAAACACTTCTTTCTCTTAATACTTGTTACGGTGAATTTGTAAAGAATTTTGATTTCCTATTTTACTCACTTGTTTATGCTTCATTGCTAAGAAATGCCTTAAGGGTGCCGGACGTGTTGGTAGTAAATGTAGCACTGCTAAAAAACAATATAAATGGTTAAACTATTAGGCAGTATGAATTATATTCTACTCTGCTCATCCTTTACTGTTTTCTTGGGGTAGGAATAACCCAGCTGTGAAATTATCGAGTTACTTGGAATTTCAAATCTGAAAAACGGTTTGCATGCCTTGTTAGAATGCATGAAAAGCAATTTTAAGTGATCCTTGCACTTTAAAGGATTTGATAAGCTGGTCATTTTGTTGTTATTTTAAGTAGGTTTATCATGGTCTCGTTTGGGCCTCACATGACCTGTTGTATTTCAGTTTCTTGAGCAATATGGGGAAGTAAGCATGTTGGATATAAAGGGTGCTGATGCTACCAAAGTTGTTCTTGTAATTGGAATAATGACTCTCCATTCTTTTGGGGAAGGATCTGGGGTTGGGGTCTCCTTTGCTGGCTCAAAAGGTTTCTCTCAAGGTTTATTGGTAACTTTGGCTATTGCTGTGCATAACATTCCAGAGGGATTGGCTGTGAGCATGGTGCTGGCATCAAGGGGTGTCTCTCCACAGAAGGCTATGTTGTGGAGCGTTTTTACATCTTTACCTCAGGTACATATTAATCTGAAAGTTAAATCATTATTACATTGTGAAGGGGAAAATAGTATGGACTTAGTCATGACATCAGCTTGATTTTTTAAGAGTTTCTGTTCAGAAATTGATAGCAAATAGTTTGTCCCATCAGCCTGTTGCGAGAAGTCTTTCTGTTTTATGTAATTGAGATATCGTATGTTAATATTATGCATAGGAGTATGTTTGGGTGGCTCTTCTCTGTTGCATGTACAGTATTTAGGTATGCTTTAGTTTGATTCAAACGAGGGGTTTAATATGTTAAGTAATATTTGGTTTGTATAAAATGGCTGTGTTGTAATAACATTTAATAATAGTTTGCCTAGTACAGCTTACTTCTTCTGTAGCTAAAATACTATCGTTAGGATAGTCAGTTATCCACCATTCCATGTCGGTAACCTAGCATGAGGGGATATTATGCTGCTAAAACTAGCCTAGAATATACTGTATAAAACTTTAGCAGTATGCTTTATTTGTTGAGTTCAGCAGAAGAAACTTTATTCTGTTGGAAATAATTTTTTACAATTCTGCTATAGATTTTCAAAACTTGTATCTGACGTCTTTCATCTTTGCCTTTTACGATCTCATGCATATGTTAATGCAGCCAATTGTAGCCGTTCCTTCATTTGTTTGTGCTGATGCATTTAGTAAGTTCCTGCCATTTTGTACGGGGTTCGCTGCTGGATGCATGATCTGGATGGTTGTTGCAGAAGTGCTGCCTGATGCATTCAAGGTATGCATGTCTATTAAGGGTTTGTTTCGATTGAGAAAATGTTTTCTGTTTGGTTCAAGACAACATTTTTTTCAAAGTAAACATGCCGTTAATTTTTCTCAAAATTGGATCCTCTATTCCTATCACCTTGCATGGTACTTTAATGAATTAAAGTTGATTTTCCACAAGTACTTCAATTTTTTTTTCCTTAGTATTTTAAAAGTGGTAAAGTAAGCAATAACATTTTTAAGTTTAACCTTCAAATTTAAAAAAAAAAAAAATGGTAGCAGTACTCTAGGGTTACTACCAAGCCTCCATTTGGAAATTATTTGCCCATTTGTGTGATCGTAAGGCACAATAATTGTTTACACTTCGAAAACTTCTGTGTGTGTGCTTTTCACTAGTCATAGGTGCTCTCTAATGTATTTCCCAGGCCATAGCAATCTCCAAATACCATACTAAGGGATTGGCTCTCTTCCAATCAGTTAGTTTGACTTGGAATTTGGAAACCATATAGTGTGTTGGAAGAGGGATGATAATGACTTCATTCTTTTATTGCCTCATTACTTCCATGGATTTGTGGGACTTCAGCTCTTTCGGAAATACCTATTTGTAGTATGTCGTTTTCAGATATATAATATCGTTCCCATACTTTCGTATACAGGAAGCCTCTGCTTCACAAGTTGCATCGGCTGCAACACTTTCGGTAGCATTTATGGAAGCTCTAAGCACCCTTTTTCAGAATTTCAACCGTGACAACAAGTGAGTGTATATTATTTTTAATCAGCTATGCGGTATTCGGTTAGGAAAATTCTAGTTGCTGCTTGCTAGATGGCCAAAATTTTTATGTGACGAGTTGGCATTACTGTTAATTCTTGGATGTATGAGTACTATCTAATCCAAATAACTAGCTTTTAATCTAGTTGAATTTAGTCAAATTTGGCGGTCTTTTCAAGTGTGTAGGCATTACTCACTCAGTTTTATTACTTGAATGATACTATTAAATCTCATTGCTCAAGTTGGTTGATTTTGTTGCACAGTTTGAAAGATCAGAAATGCTGCTTCAGCTTTTTGTGTATTGGCTTGAAAACATTTTGCATTCCCCATCAACTCTACCATGCAACTCACTTTTGTTATTTTAATTTTTTTTTTTCTTTTTGCAGCTCTAAGGATGCTTCTGGCTTCTTTGTTTCATTACTTTTTGGCCTTGGTCCATTACTTGGTGGGATTATTCTGGTTGTATTTGCTCGTGCTCTTCGTCTTCGGCATGCTGTCCTGATGGGCATAGCATGTGGTATTGCCTTTGTTCTTGGTGGCTGGCGACCTGTGCAGCTTATTTTGTCTTCAAAATTAGGATTTATTCCTGTTATGTTACTCCTTGCAATGGGCGCTGCTTTAGTCCATGTTTCCAGCTCTGGGGTATTGAAGGTGGCAGCTCGCAAGAAAACATCTGTCAATGACTTGCCTACATTAACAGGCTTCCCTGTGAGTGTTCAAACCCTTCAATCATTTGTATCATGTGGTGCAGTTGCTCTACATGCTTTGGCCGAGGGACTTGCGCTTGGAGTAGCTGCACCAAAAGCGTATGGATTTGGTCGTCACATGGTCCTTCCAGTCTCTCTACATGGTCTCCCCCGAGGTGCTGCTGTTGCTAGCTGCATCTATGGTGTTACTGATAGTTGGTATGGTTCTCTTGCAACAGCTGCCATAATTGGATTTATGGTTCCAATATCAGCAATTGGATCTATTCTTGCTGGAATTGACTACAGTGGCCTTGATCACATAATGGTCCTGGCTTGTGGTGGAATAATTCTAAGTTTTGGAAATGTAGTTAAGAGAGCACTTGGCTTGGACAAGAAAAAGAGCACATGTGGCCTCGTTATGGGAATTGGGTTTGCTACCTTATGCCTAACGTTCACTAAATTAATTTGTTTGCACACACCTTACTGCAATTCTGCACCGGAGGCTGTCAGGTAAAAAGATTGTGCTGCATTTCCTGCATCCTCAATTATTATGTGAATACATCAGTTGTACATATGTTTCTATAGTTTGTTCTCCCAGCACATGTTGCTTAATTTTGAAGAATTAATTGTAAAAAGTGATTGATTCTTTTGTACCTTAAAAAATGTCACATATTCTTGTACCTCCAAAAATTCAGGTCGCATCCCCTTTCATTAATCCAGAATGAAAGCTGAGACTTAGATTTTTTTTTGGAGTGTTGGAAGAAATGTCCAAAAGAGAACTTGAGACAAGATATACATGGACACTTTCATACATGTAATATATAGAACGTATCTTGCGCCATATAAATTGCCTGGCCATGTAGAACTTGATCAGATTTTTTTTCCCTCAATTGGGCTGTTACTAACAAATTCGACATTTCGCTTCCCCTGTTAGCCCTTTTAATATTTGTCTTAAACCAGCATGTTGCGAGTTGCTTAGAGTTTCATTTGCATGTTTCCCTTGTGTTAAAGGAAATTCTAAAAGGTAAATGCAGAATACATAAAACTTTCTTATTGGCAAAAAAATATCCTATTAAAGTAACAAACAATAATTGAAATTAGTCAATCGGTTGATAAATGAATTCCAATTCGTTGACTTGTACTTATCAAATCTCGTTCTATAGTCTGATTGGGTCGTCACGGATCCTATACGATAAAAAAAAGGTTTAGTTCTTGCTTTAAATGCCAGGTACGTCCACATCAGTACAAGTCCCACCATGTGAGTTTGAACGAAAGATAGCGATCTCACGTAAAACAAATGATTCGATTTAAAATGATCATGTAATTTAACAGTATTTTATCACACTTCTTAAATTTTCCATTTTTTCTTAAAACCATCCCTCCTATTTCACAATATTCAAGACCAAATGCCAATGGCTGCACCTTGTCAAAGGTATAACAATGTTTTGTCATGGTAGGCCAAATTTTGTGCTGGCTGTAACAATGTTAAGATTTTTGGCATTGTATCAAATTAGTTAAAATATATTAAAAATTATAAAACCATTAAGTAAAAACTACATATTAATCTAAGATTTTCAAGAAAGACTTTTCACTTATAGAAAATGTTTTTAAAGCATTTATGGTGGTGCAACAGCAGTAGTATTTAATTGAAGGCCAAAATGAAAGCAGCTGATATAATAATAAACATAGGATGTTATTGTTCTCTGAGGCAAAGATGCCAAGTCTTGATGATTCAATCCTAAAGCCGAAGAAACAAATGACAGATAATTATAAGCACTAAAAAGCTAAAAGAAGAAAAAGAAAAGAAACTCATGATAATCAGAAATTATTTGGGTTGAGGAACAGAAGGAGCCTGAGAGCCGGTGAACCTTGCCAACATGACAAAGGTCATCCCTCCGACAACATTATTGGCCAGTCTGAGAGCCAAAACAGAGGACTTGAACACCAAAGGAGGAACGCACTTCTCCAACAGAAACTCCACGCCATTAAGGGTCTGGTACCTCAAATTGCTGCTCACACCCATGTGCGCCGCCCAAGTAAGCGAGTTGAGAAGCGTAGGAGGAGCCTTGTTCAGGGACTGAAATGTGGGGTCCACCTTCTTCCTCATCGCGATCAGCCCGTTGGAAATGGCAGTCCCAGCAAGGCCAGCAGCCAGCCCCACCATGGCAAACAATCCTCCCTTGTACACCAGAGTCCCACACCGCTCCACTATTCCATAAGGACCAGGTTCGAACATGTGGCTGCTGGGACACGTGGCGAACATCCAAGGAAGGGTGGAAGAAGAGGACAAAGTGGGCGCCAAGAGATACATCAGGATGAAATTCAGAATGGACCCCACCACCAAGGTCGAGAACACGAAGTCCAGTTCGTTGAGTCCGAAGTTGGGGCGGGTGGCCATGTCGCCGGCAACCGCCGCACTCACACCCACCAACTCCTCCATTAAAACCTTGAAAGGGAATTGTGGGTCCGCCGCCACCCTCGATCTCCATCCGTTTAAAAACATTCCCAGAACCCCCAATCCCACACTTTCGCCGTCTGGGTCTCCGCCTCCTCTCCCGCCGCTGCCTCCTCTGCCTCCACTGCCTATGTCGCCGCCGGAGAACGAAAGGTGAAGCCTTTGGCTGCCGATGTCGCCTCCAGAGAACAAAAGGTGAAACCTTTGGCTGTGCGGGTGGCCCGGAGACGAGAAGGGAAAGGTGGACTGGTAATTGTAATGGTAAAGGTGGCGATGATGAGAAGAGAGAGGTGAGAAACGGAATTGGGCCATGGCTTGCGCTGCCATTGCCATTTGATTTGAAGTTGCTACTCTGTGTGTGTGCGAAAGAAGGGAGATTGAGAGTGAAAAATGGAAAGAAGGGAAATTGAAAGGGAAGAAGATAACATGTGGATGGCAAAACAAGTGGTGGAGCGATATGCGAAAAAAACGAGGAGTTTGGGAAGAATCTAAAACGTTGGAAAGAAACAAAAGAAGAGCTAATTTTTTGAAAGAGAAAGAAGTGTGTTTGATTGTGTAGTGAGCTGCCACGTGGACTGCCAAATATCGGACTGAGCTCCACCTCACTATTCCAGCCAAGAGAATACATTTAGCAGCACTTCTAATGACAATTCGAAGAGTTCCTTTTTTACTGAAAGACTTTTTACTTATTCCTTAGTTCATGGGACTCATATCTATCTTTAATAATCCTGACGTTTTGTACCCAAAAACAAAAAAACAATAATCCCATCTATTTTCATGGAAGATGGCACAAAACTAAAACATTTGGTAAACAAATATAATATAATATAATAATATATCATATTGTATTCTATATAAACAAATACCAGATTTTTCCTTCACAGATACATGGTATGACATCTGAGACATGACATTAGCATGTATCCTTAATCTGTGACGCGGAGAATAGAATACAAATGCTTGAGACAAACAACTAGAAAGAATTCAGCCTACGCAAACTAATTTGAATACCATTGAGACTTGACATATCATGTCAAGTCACATGCCCACAAAACTTGATCCACTTAGAGACCTAAAACTTCACCCCACCATCACATGTATATTCCATGCTTCTCACGAGTTACGGACGCAAGAATAAATCCAATAATAAATGTATGAAGTGTACACCAAAAAAGACTCATTTGAATGAACACGCCTACTCTCAATACCCGATTATATTATCTTCTTTTTTAAATCATCTTTTTCTTCTAAAGACCTTTCTAGCTTTGACTCCTGTTGTTTAAGAAGAAAAATGTAGGATAAAGGGGATGTAAAACGACCAGCAATAATTGTTAGCCTATTCTTTCATAGCTGCTTTGATTGAGATGTACTGGAAAACCATAATACCCATCTACAAGTAACGAGGAAACCTTTCTTTCATCGACCAGTTTTGGCTCGTTTCATTCCACTGGAGTTGAATGGAGATACACTTCCACTTGGTCCAGGACTCTCTTCTCTGAAATTTGAATTCAGCATCGCCAATTCACGCAACTGCTGCCTCTTGATATAGTCCTCAGACTCATCCTGCATATCAGAAGTTGGCAACCAAGAGAAGTAAACATAAAATTTTTCAAAAGCAATGTTAATCAACAAAGAGATTACCGTGTGGAGGTTTCCATGTTTCTGATTTCCAACAATAAGATGGTTGTGTCAGGGAAGATATTGAATGGTTAAAATCACACGATTTTTTAAGATAAATTTCACTAACTTGCATCCTGTTTCACATCTACCCGCACGTTTTTTACATGAATTTTGAAGTTACAAGGAGGGTAGCCCTTGTGTTGAATGTGAGTTGGCACAACTATAACATATTCCTAAAGCTTAACCAAACATGCACTTAAATCTGCTAGCTTGAAGTGATTCCAACAGAAAAATTCGTGAAAAAGGCAAAGGTAAACCACCCAACCGGATCCTTGTAAGTCAACTTTGACACTTTGAAGGTCAAGGCAAACGTTACATAGAAAAATGAAATGTGGAAGGAAACCTTGGATGACAAACAAAGAGAGTGGTATACCCGATCCAGTAATTGTTATCCAATCACTTAAAATCTAGTCTAGAATGGCTTTCAAAATTATTAACTATTCAACTTACAAAATTAAAAAAAAAACAAAAGTATAAGTGTTCCTTTACATTCTTGGGAATTTTAAAGTTTTAAATGTGTGAACACTTTTTGGCATCAGTATGTTAAAACACCGAACAGAAGATGGCAACTTTACTTTAATAATATATATATATATATACACATAATCCAATTTAAAAAACGGAAAAATATCATTAAAATGTCAATATAATTAGTTGTCAAATGGTTGTTTCCTTATTATGAGTTGTCAAGTATCAATGCTCCATAAGATTAAGACAGTGTGAAGGAACTTACCACAGGTTTGAGCAATTCTTCTATAATTTCCTGAGCCTGTCGGAGCCTCATGTCAACAATATTAGCAGGTAAATCAGCTTCAATCAAGATATGGAGCGGCTCATTGAGATGCTCATAGCCTGGTCTTCCTCTTAATTTTTCTTCCTTTAAGATTGAAAAGATAATAATCTCAGTCATTACACAAGAATGATACATAGATCAACAACAAAAAGAAGCATCATATTTATTTCACATTTTGCTATATAAGACATGGAAAAACATATCAAGGCCTTCATTACCTTGTCCGGATCTTTTATTGAACCCTTTCCTCTAATATACACCCGGCAACCTGTAGAAGCTTCCACCCTTTTTAGAGAATTGCCCCTTGGTCCCAGAAGCCTTCCAACAAAATTGAACTAATGCAGAAGAAGAGAAAAGATAAATTACAACAGTCTGATAGAGTCACTAACTAGTCTTTACTAAATTGGAATGGATATATGAGAGCATACATTGGGGTATGTATCAACTGGAATTTCTAATCGCAAAATCCTCTTAACTGTAAAGGAACTAGGACTTGCAGGTGCAACTTGCCAGTCCATTGTCATTCCAGGAGTTCCTCGTAACCTCTGTTTAGCAGGGGAAAAGGAATAACAATGTCATCTATGCATAAAAGCTCACATAGAGCAGGAAAAGAACATGGTGAAGAAGAAGAACTAGAGATAAAGCCTTTTTGTCATTTAAAATAAGAAAACCAGAAAAGAATTAGCATTCTCAATCCAGGTAACCAACAAGCAAGGAAAGTTTAGAAGATAGACAAGAAAAAAATGATGCGAATCAAAATAATGACAACTCGTAACTAGGAAAATAAAGCAGAGTTATCAGTCTGAGATAGAAAGGCGTAGCAGCTAGCGTTGAAACAATTTAGTGGAACAACCGGATGAGAGCACTGTCTTAACTACTATAATACATACAAACTAAACAATTTATACTACACGTATAAATACCCAAAAATTAAAAAAAAATAGATAAATAAATCCATGATAAATAAGTGACCAGTTACATATATAATTGCTGCCGACATAGTAGTGAAGTGAGAAATGAAGGATGATGGTGAAATAAAAGAAAAAAAAGAACAAACTAGATAAAAAATAGCAGATTGTAAACTGGGAAGTTTAAATGAAGAAGAATGAATGGAACACAGTCGCACTGGTATATCAAGTAAGAAGGCAAAGGTGCAGAATGTTCAAGAAGAAAGGTTTCAAATCCTGTTATATTAATGAACGAAAACATGCGTTAAAAAATGAGGAGAAAACACAACTTTACAAATGGATTTTTGAAGCCTCTGTTATGGTAGTACCACTATGTCAGCCACTATTTGAATCTCAGAAGCCTGGACCACTCCAGCTCTGCTATAGTACACTATCTGACTTCTATACTAAAGCATTACCAAACCACATCGGAAAGTCGAATGGCAAGGCCAACGTCACCACACCTCACTGTTCTGAGATGGATCACAGTGAAGATTGGATGTGTTTTCTCTCCAAGAATTCATTTTTTCCTAGAGTTGGAAGCACTTATTTGATTTTTGCTCCACTCATCCATCTTAAAATAAAATGTCTTCTAATTAATGTGCACATTTTGTTGCATAATCGCCTTAATTGTGCTCACTCCTAGTCCACCTTAGTTGTGGTTGCGGTCTCTTTCTGTAGCCTCAACAGTGGTGATTTAGACCCACATTGACTAAAAATATGAATTATGGGCAGTCCTCACCATACAATATGGTTCAATTGGGCTTAAAGGGTTGAGTTAAGCCCTAAGCCCACTCTCAAAGACATTTAGACTTCAGGCATGCCCTTTCATTCAACATTGATTGATTTACAAGGACATTAAACTAAATTTAACTAACCACACAAAGTTACTCAACAACATTGAATTCACATGTAATTATAATATTTTTTTTCAACATTACCCCTAAATAATTAATTTATGGAGAAAAAAATAATAGTATTTTAATTTTGAAAACTAAATTCCTCATAGGCGAGAGAAAGAAACATATCATAAGGCTTATTATTTATGAACTGAAATAATTAAGGATATTTTAATATAAAAAAAATAATGCAAGGAAAGGTCGGAAAAGATAAAGAAATTTCAAAACAATGTCTTATAATTAGGGACAAAAAGGAGTAATATATAGTCTATGGTACCACATCATTTAAGGTCTGTTTGGAGGAATCTTATCAATAAGCATTTTTGGGAGAGAAAGAGAAAATAAGGAAAGATGAGATCAGTTTCTTCCTGAGTTAAAAGTAGCTTATGTGTGAATTAAAAATCAGATTTTAGGAAAGCTAACAAGAAATAACTTTTACAGATTAATTTGTATACAAGTTAATTTTAAATTATGAAGAAACCAATTTTATTGATCCTTGTTGATTTTCCTTCCTACAGAAGCTTTTGAAGACATTTCTCCAAAGAGACTCTTGATGTAATCACTATGTATCACATGTTCACTGTTTTTCACATTCATCCTTAATAAACGTAGTAGGTACTATCAATTCTTATGAAGAGCCCCATAAAATCACTTTTCCCTCTTTTCCACTGCACTTACCTCACATATAGCTCACATCTTTAGCTTTTACAAAAACAGGCTTTACTTTATTTGACAAAACTACTGCTAAAGGAATAAACATAATATATTATGAGTAGAATTAACCTTACCTCAAAATCCAGGCCTTTGAGCTAACAGTACATGACAAATTCTTAGCATTTTCAGATATAGAAATTAAACAAGTATATGTGAACATATAGAAGTCTTTTACTAGTCATATACCGTCTAAAGTGCAAAAGAAAAATTCACATCTACATGAACAGATGATAGTCAAACTATGACAAGCATAAAGAGAAGATTATTAAGATATGATTAGTTAGGAGCCTTTTATCTCTTGTCTCAACACTCGACCATGAATTTAAACAAGGAACAAAGTTTGGATGTAAAGATGAACGAACGATTCAAAAACAGTCACCTCTTGCTGAAGACTATTCCATCCACCTAACCCCGTTCCAGTGACACTTGACATGAGGCTTGAAGAAGCCATTGGACTAGGGCTTCTATGCCGCAGTCTATCAAAGTCACCAAAACCTTGATTGGACAGCATTCCAGAAACTCTCAATATTTCTGCGCACAGAGAAACGTTGTAATCAGGAAGAAACCTAGATGTAACCTACTGAATGAAAATATCCATGATAAATCAAGCAATAATAAAAATATTTGTATTTAAAAAAGAAATAGGATGAAAGAATATTATGAAGTAAACGATATCAGATATCATAGTATTTACACGAGGACATTTTCATTCATCAGTAATAAACTGGACAAATACCTTATCTCCTAAAAGCTTTATACTATTGGGCAAAGTCACATAAAGTCCAATATTGAGAGAAAGGGTATGGGATATGTAATCAAGGTCACAGTTTCTCTTAACAAGATCTACTGCAATCAAATTTTCCCATGTTTTAAAGATACCAAGATCATAGAGGTGTGGGTAATATTTAAACACCAATTCATATGTTTAAGGCTTAGTGATGAAAATTTGATGTGGTTAACAGGGAAATAGTTACTTCCCCCAGTCTGGATTTTGAACTAAGGAAGTAATGAAGAGTACTACTACCCCTAAGGAGTTGAGACTGAAGTGGAGGACCCTAGAGCCTCAGCTTGAATGGCACCAAGTCCCTCCTCAGGGAACTGCTTGATCAAAGGATTGAACCCACCAAGGGCTACTGTGATCTATCCCAGCACCAAATGTTAGATCCTTTCAGTAGCCAGAGAAGAAAGAAAAAACTAAGGTACAAGAAATGAAAAATGCTTCCCCTTGTCAGTTGAAAACATAAAATAAACTGTTACTGCATGCCCAAAATTGAGACTGACAAGGGTTAGTAGGGAACACCTCTACCTCCTCTTCCCTCCTTATCTTCCAAATAAGGGTTTCAAATTTGGTCAGCTTCCCCATCCTTACCTCTCATTCAATCCAAGCATATGAAGATATCTTTCCAGCTTGTCAAATCAGATACCATGCCAAATACTTCCAACACAAAAATTTTCAGTTTCTTAGGCAGAACATTATAAACAAGGTTCTATTGGAAGGATCTTCTCATAAATCCAAGAACACACACGATTCAGATCCCCAACCTCATAATCGGAGAGTAAGCTTATTGGCATCACAGTCTGCAGAGCAGAAGCTCTAGAAAGTGAAAACCGTGAAGACACATTGGGCGAAAGGCACAACCTTGAGGGGCAATTCGGGGTTTTAAATTTGAAATAGAGAGACGGAGAGAGATGTAGAGTTGGAAGTGAAGTGAGAAGAAAAGGGCGATCTATAGATCTCAAGAAGAAAGGAAACCTTGATTCAAGAGACGAGTGCAAATGGGAAGGGCTTGCATGAAAGGACCAAGCTTCTGATGCTCTGCCAGCAACTCCGTAAGGTACTGACTGAAAAAGCAAAAGCAAAAGCAAAAGCAAAATCAAAAACAGAAGGAAGTGAGTTGAAGTGAAGCAATCCAGTTGAAGTGGTGAAGGTGAATAAGAATACCTGTCAACTTCTGGGTTGGTTCTAATCTGAGGAGAAGCAGCTCTGACCGGAGAGAAGTTGGAATTGTAGAGACCCGACATGGCTAAACCTAAACCTAAACCTTGGATTGTGGCAGAGAGAGCAGCCGTAGGTTTAGTCTAGTGTCGTGAAACAACGCTTGCTGTTGCTGGATGGACAACTATCTCAATTTCACACCCAACAAATCTTTTTTTTTATTTTCTATTTTTTATATTACTTGCTGCTTCTTTCTTTGTTTTTTTCTCACAAGCTGCCTTCAGCCAAAAAGAATAATAGCATAAACAGTAAGAAAAAAGAAAAACAGAGTGGAATGGTAAAATAAATAAGAGAGAGAAAAAAGATTATGACAGTTGGAGAGGTAAGGTAGGCAAGTGAAGAAGAAGATTTGACTGAGAAGAAAGAAAAAGACAGAATTTTTAATTTTACTTTGGTATGTGTATGGAGTGAGTGTAGTGAAGGAGGTGTAGACACGTGTTGGGCATGCATGGAGGGAAACAGAGAATGAAGGAAAGGGTTTGTGGTAACTAATGATGAAGAAGGGAAGAGTTGTGTTCTGTTCTGTTCAAGTTCAGAGCTAAGAAGAAGAGTTGAGTAACAAAAAAACAAGATAAATTATGATGTTTCTTAGCTGGACCCACAATCCCTCTTTTTTCTACTAATTAAAGCTTTTACTTTTAACTTATTTTCAGATAAATAAATTCAAAACCTTTATATATCATTAAGATTTAAATATTTTTTAAGTTTACATATTTTCAGCCTATTCTAATTTTGGTGTTCTTCATTTTTTTTTTCTTTTCAAATTAGCAAAAGGTTAACATGTAATATAAATTTGGAAAAGTTATTATTATATAGAAAAAGATAACATCAAACCGTTTATCATACACTTAAACAACAGTAACGTTTCTCGCATGATAAATACTATACTATAATAATATAGCAAATACTATTCTAACTGAGTAAAAAAATCATATTTTTTCAAATAAAGTAAATAATTAAAGTGAATAATAATTATCTTACATATAATTATTTTTTAATAAAATCATTATCATTTGTTTTTACTGTACATTTGTACGTATTCAAGGCATGTGAGTTAATATATATGAAGGTAATTTATTTTTAATACTATATATAATATATTATTGTAGTTTATAATATATATATATATATATATATATAAAGCTAGAAATAATAATATCCTGACAATAATACATATAATATTTTAATTAAAAGGATTGTAAAGCTAGAAATATGAAAGAGACATGGTTTTTGCATAAAGAAATGGTTGAAAAGGGATTTAGTCTAAGTGTTGCTTCCTATGATGCTCTTATAAAGGGTTTCTATAAAAGGAAGAAATTTGTGGAGGCTAAGAAGCTATTTGAGGAGATGAGAACTGAAGGATTTGTTGCAGAAAAAGAGATATTTGATATTTTTGTTGATGTAAACTATGAAGAAGGGAACTGGGAAAATAGTCTTGAGCTTTTTGATGAAACAATAGAGAAATGTCTTGTTAAGAAAACTTAGTTGACTTTTGCGTATGCCACTTTATGAAGGATTTATGAGGGGCAGTATTAGGAATATCAGGAATATCATCTTTGAATTTGGATATACACAAGTTCTTATTATAAACTTATTTTTCAGGTATGAAGGAAGGATAAAGAAATGTTATTTGGATCATAGTGACTATTTTGCAATTTGGTTTAGTTGTTTGGGAAATCCACAAGAACCATGCTGAAAGTATAACTACTTTAATTAAGAAGAAATCTTGGTGACCTGTATGAAAAGCATGAAAACTGGTTATTTCCCTTCCAAAGTGGTAATCATAGAGTTTTATCAGTCAATTATGACCGTGTTTTTTATCTGGAAGGAGGTCACATCACAGGCATTCAAGCATTCAGAAGGTATAATATTTGGAAATCATGTGGCTGAAGGGCTTAGATTGGCTTAACCATTTTAACTACATACAGCTTCATGCACTGCTTCTGACCCTGAACCCAATAAAAGATATTGAGGCAAGGAGGCAGTAAGATAAACTATCTTGTTTCTGTGTTTAGAAAGATGGTCTTTTAGAATTTATTATTCTCTTTCTTTAGCATGTAATTTGTCATTTCTTTGATTCTCTCACACTCTCTTATTTTTTATTTTTATTATTTATTTATCTTTATCATTACTCTGTATGGTTTCTTTAGGTTTCATTTCCGATTGATTCACTGTCATCAAATTAATTGTTAACGTAACTTTTTGAAATTATTATAATTATAAAAATTAACTAGTCTATTGTTATATACAATAATCATAATTAGAATATTATTGATATGTAAAACCATATATAGTCTGTAATAATAATAATTACTCTTTTATCTAATTATCTTCAATTTAAATACAATATACTTTTCAGTAAAAATAAATAATGGGAAAGATATATCTCTTCAACGAAAAGTAAAATCCTAATACTTTTCAAAATATTCTATTTAATTTTCTTTATTATTTTACTAAAACCAATCCCATTTTTATTATTTTAAAAAAATATATATATTATACCCTTTGAAACAAATATATACGTATATACGACAGAGAAAAGGCAAATATTAAGTGTGTTATCTTGTAGAGGAGGCAAATCTTTTTCAAAAGGGGTGTATTAGAAGAAAAGTGTTGAGGCAGGCCCACTAGAAGAGAAGAGTGTTGGGCTGAATTGGAGGCCCTTCGTGTTAATAGATGTGAAGAAAGAATGAAGTACAAATGCAATATATACTGTATTACCTCTACCAAGAAATGAAATTAAAATAACAAGTTATTTTTAAATTAAAAGTGAAAAGAAAAAATATTTTTGCACAGAGAATGATCCTAACGAAGCTTCACATTTACAAATTTTGCATTCGAGAGGTTAGGTTTGGAAGAAGACAGAAATTAATAATTGAGTTTAAAACTGATATTTTGGCGTCGGTGCTGCTCAGTTGTGGCCTTCACTCATCTTATCCCATCCATGCCTCTCCTTGCTTTCATTCAAATCATAAAATAAACGAGTTGGGACTTGTTCAAGAAACAAATATGAAATTCCTTTTCAACATGCGTTGTTCCAACCTTAAAGTGATGGCAAATTACATGGATTCGTTGGACATGCGTTGTCCCGAATATTACGACAATACAATGTCAAACTCAACTCACACCTTCCTTTGCTTTGCTTTGCTTTGCTTTGGTTTCAGTTTTGGACATTAAGTTTCATCGCCATACTTTCTACATTTCACATATCATCACCCAAACATTCCACACCCTGTCAATCAATCATGAATTAGAGAAAAAGAATGGGAAGATGTGGATGACTAAGATGTTCTGTCTTTCTTTCTTTGTGCTTCTGCTTCTGTTGAAGCCTACAGAGGAGACCAAATCATTGCAAGCAAAAGTACCACCACCACCATATCTTGGTTTATCAGAAACATGTTAGGAATGAATTAGCACAGCGCCTGTTACTACTCAAATATTTCTATAACTAATGTGTTTTTTCAACTTTCACTACCTATATTTGCCCACAAATTCCTGTCAAATGTGCAAGATAGCACGAGCTACTTCATAAGGCTTTTGATATGACTTGCATCCAAGGCCAGGTGACGACAATCTCCAAACATGTACCTAATCTAATTCTAACCAATTTACTTTCCTCGTGAACAAGTGACTCAAGTTCTAAGCTTCCATTCCGTTTCCTGCTTCCTATCTAAGTCCTGTTAGCAATGCAAAGCCAAGGGAAACAGAAAGAAAAGGAGGCAAAAGAAGCTCGCATTGAATTTCCAAGAATGTTTTCTGCCGGAGCATTAATAGGCATTTGTTTGCCAACAATTTATCGAGTTTCAAACAGGTGCAAAGAGGATTGGTAAATAATTATCCCAAAAGTGGGAGCTACATTTTTATTCCTTGTCGATGGAACAACTGAATTCTTCACATATAGAATAACTTTGGGTTTGCTACATACACATTCACACCACAATGAATCACAAAGGAAATAAATAAACAGATTTACTTTACACAAAAATTCTATATTACCATTTACCACCCGTATAAACTAGCCAAGGGGAAGAGAGGAGCCTAAGCAAACAACCACCAAAAAGAGGTGTTTGGAAGAATTTCTGAATACAGCAACGGAGCTTGCACATATGAGTGGAACAGCAAGTGAAGATGGTGCAAAAACAATGTGTCAGGGTGCATATTCATGCTCAATGGTAGGCTGCGTTCGAGTAACCGTGGCAGCAGGAGCTTTTGTATCCCCAACATTGGCCATATGAAGGGCTTCTCCTGCATCTGCAGCCCTTTCCATCTCTTGTATTCTCTTCTTTCGTTTGTACTTTAGCGCCAACAAAACCAGCAAACACAGCAACACCAAAAACACAATTCCACCCAAGACAGACCCCACAATAACCCCAACCTTCTTCCCACTTTTGCTCTCCTCTGGCACAACTGGCGGCGGTGGTGGTGGTGGAGAAGGAGCAGGAGACACCGGTGGTGGCAATGATGGAGGCGGGGGTGGAAGAACAGAAGTCTCGGCGACGATAGACAAATGGCCTTGTGTGGAGGTAGAGCAAGTGTTGCCTCCTGTTACATTGCTGAAATTGGAGGAACCCTGCAAATCAAACCAAACACATCTTGCCACAGCACCCAGAGGAGGATCTCTGACATCCACAAACTTGACCCTGATAGGGTCAGCAGAGGCGCTAACATTGAGGGTTGGCAAATTAGTAGCTGACAAATTGGAGCCATTGTAGGCCAAGAGTCCGAGAACAGGAGCCAGGTAAGTGTAATTGGGCAAAGGGTAGTAGCTTTTGGACCAATTACCCAAATTTTGGTACACCAAAACCAGCCTCTTCACATACGGTTTCTCAATGATCCCTTTGGGAATCTCAAACTCGTTGTAACTTGGAACAACGCCTCTTCTCCTCAAACTGCCACTCCTTAATCTCAATGCGGCAATCTTAACCCCAGTGAAATTGGAAGGAAGGAGAGATGTTGCATTGTAAACGGTACCTGTTTTGGGTTTGACCAAAGCCCTGTAGGCATATTCTTGCAGAATCGCGTCAAGGGACCTGGCTTCGCTAGACTGAGCCCTGACACGGGGAAGAGGGGACCATAGCAGAAGAAACAGAAGCAGAAGCAGCAGAAGATGATGAAGCCTCATGGAGAACAACAATAATAATAATAAAGATAAAGTTTTTGAGCTGTTGGGATTTTTATTGAGAAGGAACAAGAAGAACAACGGGCAGAGAGGGAGGGTATAACATAAAGAACAATATTCTAAAGCGACTTGGAAAGGTTTGAAATTGAACCGTTATTGGGAAAAGGCAAAGAGAGGGTTGGGGAATCTGCCTCTGGGCTTTTGCATTTCATCCATTCCTGAAAAATGAGTTGAGTTCCAAAAGGGGTAGAAGATGGAATTGAAGAAAATGAAAACGAAATTAAACATGAACAGAAAGAAAGCCCTAGATATGAGGTGTTGAGGGAATCCAGAATCCATAATCTCCATGGAAAGATGGGAAAGCATGTTGATGAGAGTCCCCCATTACAGCATTTGGGTTGAGATGAAAAAGAGAAGAGAAAGAGATAAGTAGTGTTGCAGAGAGTGGTTGAGGTGCAGAGGAGAGTGCTGGGCAGAAGAACAAAAGCAGAAAGCAGCGTGACTGCGAGTGTGTGTTTGTTTTTGTGGCCCTTCCAAAAACAAAAACACCAACACCCACACCAACAACATCAACATCAACCAACACTGTATTCTACTGCAACCCCTTCCATGTCTAATTATTCACTCCTTCTTCTCCCTTCTTCTCTCTTAACCCTTTTCACATCCCCAAACATTTAATCATACAATTTAATATTAATTTATTTTTTTCTTCAAATTCACAATTTTACCATCTTATTTTCAATGGAAAAAACTACTACCTATCATTCAAATTTATCATTTTCTTTTCTAAGCACTCAGTGCAATTATCTCTTCATAATTCAAATTAAATTTAAATGTTAGGTTAGAACAACCATTTCCCAACCCATGCACATGTTTGATGTCTTATTTTATGTTCTAACATTGTTTAATTGGTGCAAGTATAATTTTAGTGGTACCGGATTAAAATTAAACTCTTGTTTTTTTATATATGTTAACTAAAAATAAATTATTTTTTTAAATAAAGTCTTTGTCTTATCATGTAAACTCGACTGAGGGGTTCCATTATTAGTTAAGCTTACGTAGAGATGACAGAATCATAAGTTAGCTCCATTGAGTTCTGTTCAAGAAAAAAAAAAACACATTTTAAAAAGTCCATTTTTTTTTTATTTTGGTAAGAGAAAAACTCAAAGTCCTGTTTCAATTTGCCTTTGACATAACCTCAAATAAAGAAAGGCCTTGAAAAGGTCTGCCCTAAAATTTAATGCCCTTGCGTTCCAGTTGGCTAGATATTTTGAAAAACATGTAATTTTTTGTTAATTAATTTTATCAAATTCAAATACAAATAGATTGACGAGTAAAGAAAAAAAAAAAACTAGTTAAAGCACACATGCATGAGTCATCAGCAAAAGAATATAAACAAATAAAGGTGCAGACATGAGTGAGTGTGGTGTTTTTACAGTGATGACCCTAGTTGTTTCGCATATATACGAGAATGTCCTGTTCCAAAACGAGTATGTGATGGTAGGTGTTGAAGGATAGAGGGTTGGTTGGTTGGAGTGCAACGCAAAAATACCTGTGAATCAATTCAATGAGAAATGAAGATGCATACATCATCACTATAAATACAACCAACTGCATCATCTTTCGTAAATTTTCTTTCATGCAACACTTTTCTCACAATGGTGGAACAAAACGTATGAATTACTTCAAAATCTTAACCCAGTATTACAAATGATATGATAGAGAAGGTTACAAATTTACAATATCTTTTAATAATATATAAGTTTTTAATAATATATAAATATATACAAAACTTATCTTACAAAGTTTTATATAATGATATTAAGACATGAGAATCTATTTTAATAAAATTATTGATTTTATTAAATTATTATTAGATCACTGTTAAATATTTAATTTCCAGTACAAGTTGAGTATTTAAATGAATTGGAGTAAACAGTTTTGGTGAATGCCCTTAATGCAGCAGCTGCATGATTGAGTTTGGTACATCATTATATGAAGAAAAAACAAAGTTTTTAATCAAAAGCTTTAGAAAGTATAAGTTAATTAAAACTGGCTTTACCAAAAGTTGCATGAGAGTTTGACTTAAAAAAACACAATAAATTTGGCCTGCTTCAATTTTAAACCGTGTTAGTTCAGTTTATTGTAAGCAAGCTTTGGGTTTCGACTTTCACGGAAAAAGAAAAGCACTTTCTAGCGAGGTAGGGGACCCGATATGATGGACTTCTTTGGGCAAAATTAGATGATCAATTAGCTCATGATTAATAAATTAATTTTTATTTATTAAATTAACTATTAGTCATGAATTGAAGTTTCGAGTTGATAATTTGGTTTAAAAGTATTGAGTAAAATTACATGATAAAGTAATTAGTAAATATAAAAGACTTAAAAAGACATAATTAATTAAGTTTTCTTGTATAAATAATTTGTTTTGTTTTATGTAATTATAGTTTTATTTTCTTTTAAATTGTCATCAAATTTTTTAATTCTCTTATTTTATTTCTAAAAGTTGATAAACATTTTTAATTTGTATAATAAATGAGTGGATATAATGAGTATTAAATAAATTTAATTTCATTTATTTCATAATATTTTTATTTCTTAAATTAAGTTATTATTATCTTGAATTTGTTTTTTGCCATTTTCATTTTGTGTAATTTTGGTTATGTAATGAAACAACATTACTTCAATTTATGATATTAAATATTTCTTAATTTAAATTACATGAAATATTAAAAGTAATTCAATAAATATTATGATAAAAATAGTAAATAATTAATTGTCTATAAAATTTAAATAAGTAATAATAGGTAATAAGTTAAAGATAATAAAAAAATGTATTAAGATATAAGAGGTAGTAATCGAAGAAAATTAAATAAGTTAGAAACTAGCTAGAGTAGTTTTGGAACTTACAATGACATATAAGCTAGAAACTCCTAAAATAAGACATTTAGAGATAATTACTAAACTTTTGAGTTGACCAAACTAGTTTATAAGCTAACAAAATAAACTAGTAGCTAACTTACTGGTTTTATAGTCTATTTAGGAAAACTAGTTTATGACATTTTTAATGTATTTTTACCTATATAAGTTTTGAGAATCAACTTATATGGTCATTATAATATATAATTAGGTATTACCAAATACGATAATCAATAAATGAATTTAATTTTTTTTAGTGAATGTATAGTTTTTAATGATAAAATATTAGGATAAAGTGAAGGGAAGTGTTAAAGGAAAAATGATGGAAGAGAGGGCAAAGGAAATTTGGTCCACATTGGCACCACAGCAGATGACAAACTATCATATTCTCCTATCTATGTATGTGCCAAACTGCACATGCATCGCATCTCTTCTACATCCACCAATCTCATAAACTATGTCAAACCAAATTCATTTTTGGCTTCAACCTTTTTTCTCTTTACATCTCTCTCAAAACTAACCATCAAACCTACATCCCTCTTGTCAAATGGCTCCTACACTTTATATCTTGTGTTGCTTTCACGTTACTCATGCACCCATCTATATAAATCAAAACATGACATTTATGATTTTGATTTCAAAGTAATTAGTTCCAAAAGAATTATAATTGTTAAGTAGATGCAATTAATTTTTCAATCCTCATTCACATGTTATGCTAAACATGTCATAAAAAAATAAAAGTAGTTGTTTTTTATTTGAAAATATAGATATTAATATTTAAGTTCTATTATGGTATGTTAAAAAAAATTTAACAACAAAGAATAATAATATAAATAGTAGTACTTTAGGAGTATTCCAACTCTTATACAAAAAATAAAGCTTTAATCTTATTCTCGAACTGAACCCTACTATAGTACATCTTACCCTAAGTAATCATATTAATTATTTACAAATAAATTACAGTGTCAAGAGACATCTAGTACATTAACCCAATAAACCCTAAACCTTAAAAGATCCAGAAAATGCAATCAACTTAACACAACTTTAAAGATGAAGAGTTTCTAAAACCAATAGTTGCCACAATCACTTTGTTCTCTGATCCACCATAGACATTCTTCGATGTCAAACTACTTTTTTAGGACAATAGTTACTACCTCAAATTGTTGATTCTTGTGCTAAGTTTGATGCACCTTTCCTCAGTTCTTTGCCCACAATTATTGAAGTATTGAATTCATCTTCACCTCCTAAATTAAATAATTCTAGCAAAACAAAGCAAACCAACTAGCAAGCAACTGAATAACTTATTAGTACAGACTTCCTCTTCAAACAAAGAACTTACTAGTCCCTACTGGTAAATAGGATGCACTGTCAACACCCTTACAACCTCTGATATGGTCAATAATTTCATATAATTTAGAAGTCAATGTTAAGAACAATTTAAATATATTTTTCTTCTTTAACCTTTCAATGTACTTTTAAGGATAAAATCATTACATACTCAAAGTTTTAAAAAGTAGACAATATATCGGATGTCATGATTAATCTTAATAATATTATCTCAAGATATTTTAAGTCAAAATAGGTTCTTCAACAAATTATTCCAAATAGACAGATAAGGTTGTATAATTTATTGTATAATTTATTGTATAATTTATTTTGATTGACATATTTGTGTAGAAAGTAACAACTTAAAATGATATTATATTTTTTAGTTAAGGAATAAATTGTTAACAATAGTTGCATAAGAGTGTAAATTTAGATTTTCAATCTTGCATTGAAAATGTTTATTACATTAAATTATGAATTAGTAGAAAATACAAGCAAAATTTGATATTTTGGATTATTTTTTATTAAAATATAACATTATAACTTACATTACAACAAAAATAAACTTTGAAAATATAAAATAAGACAATAAATTTCATACATTTATTTATATGAATTACATTGGAGATAAACTAGAGTGACATTTTCTCCCTCAGTTATAGATTGGTGTAAATTTGGTAATCCAATTTTAATTAATTGATGTTCAATGTGTTCTTCCAATGTTTTACTTATTAGATAAACCTACATTTTTTTAAGGAGAAAAATGTTAATTTCACTTGTTTTAACAATTAAAATGATTAATAGGAGAAAACTTTAAGCATGTAAGTAACCCTAAAATTCTTTCAAAAACCAGTCAAACTAGGACATTCTTATCTTTGAGGAACACAAACGATACTTCACTAATTGATTTAACGTCACTGTTTTAAAAAGTACTGTTTGTTAAACCTTTAATACCATAGTAAATATAATTAAAGATAGTTTGAGAAATATATTTACTTTTATGAAATAGAAAATTAAAAGAATTATATGTTTTGATCAATGTATCTTATACTGAATTTACGAAGGACGAATTCAGATATTTATTCTTTTAAGAACCATATTAATATACATATATATATATATATAACAGGTATAGTAATTTCTCTTTTTTTGTAAAATAAAAATAATAATTCAGTGATTTTTATAATAAAAAATGGAGCAAGAAAGTATGAGAAAAGATATGCATGGATCAGGAGAAAAAGAAACAAAAAAGTTGTATTCAACTGTAAATTGTTTTATAAGAATAATATAATTGTATGAAGATTAAGTGGTATGTGTTGATTGAAGTGTGGACAAATACAGTGTTTTCACTTGACCTGAGTAACATTAGCAGTGATGGCGCTTTCCAATGAAAAATGTGGTGCTTGAATTGACGCTTGCTGCTAATTGGCGTGAAACTGAATGATAGAGAGAAAGAATCTATCACAAGTCTTTCACTTTTATTCCCTTTTCTTTTTTCGTCGGCAACTTAAAGTTTTTGATGCTGAATAAAGCAGTTGGATGATAACAAAGTTATTTATGTTGTCTCGTCTTCATGCTTTCAAACCAAATTACATAAATTAAAGAAAGAAAAAAGTGCATGCCAATTAATAATTCGTGTTCTTTCAAGTAATTTAATATACTGATACATGCCCGCTCCTGACAATTATTTACTTAACGATTTCAAATCAGTGGCAAGAAAGTAAAATAATTTGGGATTTTTTTGTTGTATGATTGGCATAGTCCAAGAGGGTAAGCACAAATTCCAGTAGAAACTTCTTTTCATGATTAGTGACGTCATAGCCACATTCACATGCTTCTGCAATAAACTTCTTTCTTACTTCAATTTGTTTAACTTCAATAAGACAACAAACAAACAAAATTTAGTTCTGCTGAATTGGACTTTACTTTTACATCTCTTAAATGGTTCCAGAGAATACTACAATTCCAGCTTCTGCCTAATCACACATTTTGATTAATTTTATGTAAGTAAACAATAATAATAATAATAATTATATTAAGAGTAGAATGTAACTATCAAACGAGCAGGGCAGAGGTTTCTTTTTAAAATTTTATTCACATAATGTATATATTTTTCAATTATATCTTTATTCATTTTATTTAACCTCTTTATCATCCTTTAATTTTTATGAAATATGAAACAGTCAAATATAGAATGATATAGATACTATTTCTAACTCAATCTTAAAATTACATATTTGTAATTTTTCTTAAAATGAAAGTCACTTTCACAAGAGTAATTAGCACCCTTATTTGTACCATTCTTCACTATTTACATAGAAGATGGTATCTTATTTGTTTGAGTCTCTCAAAAATAGACTTTTGTTTATGTTTCGAACTTTATTTTCACCTGTGCTTTATTCTATCTCTTTATTGTTTATTATCGACACATATGCAAGTAATCGGCCATTTTTCAATCCAGATCAGGTTAAATTTTGGATCGTATTCAACTTTCTCTTTTCCATTTAGACTCACACTTAGTAACTTGACAATTGTATTTACATATGATTTCCTTACAATCATATGATCTATATCAAACTAGTTCTCGTTTTTACCATTTATTTTCACACATTCCAATTTGCTTATTATAATAGTTAGATTAAGAAACTAGATATAAAGCGAAGTAAAGAATAACTGGGTTAGAATTATCAGAAAAAGAGCCAGTAGATTAGTGTAAAGGGAGGGGTAACAATAATCTGTGTCTTGTACTCGACAGTAGTAATAAAATTTGTTCTGCTACAGGAAAAGATGAGGATAAAAGAACCAGAAACTGCCAAACGAACCCAAAACCTGGGCGGGCAAGGTACTGATATATATATATATAGAGAGAGAGAGAGAGATTGATAGATACATAATGAATTAACAAAATGTGTTTTTGGTTTGGGGGAAAACAGCACTAAACCCCGCCGTTCCTAGCTAGGTTAATCTTCCCAAGATTGTAACAAAATGTTACAAGGAATTCATGCCTCATGCATATGTGTTCTGCTAAGGCTAAACCAAACTGCACATGTAAAAAAATATGCAAGGATCATCACTTTGCAATTGCATGCTAATCTAATTCTCATGCAATGTTCTTATCTTCTGTTTCTTCTTCGTCTTCTTCTTCTTGCTGTTGATGCTGTTGTGGTGTCACAGAAAATATTGATTTTTTCTGCGAGCCTGGATTTAAAGGAGAGCGCGGTGACTTGGGAAACTGTACCCTAGGAACTCCAGGTGCAGTAGTGCAAGTGGTATCTATGGGATAAAGTTCTGCAACTTCTTCCATGCCTTCATCAAGATACACCACGTCCTGCATACTCAACTGGTGGTACTCCACGATTTCCCGCAGAAAACGATTCTCCCGAGCATATACCTCATTCTCACTCGCTAATCGACCCTTCTCGGCAAGAAGTGTCTCTAGTTGAAGCCGGATCTTCTCCATCACAACATTCTTAGATTAATACACAATACCATACACACTTCAATCAAAACTTATAATTCATTTTTGGTACTAATTACTAACCAAATCATCGTCTGCACGATTAACGTTTTGTCCCTTCTCGCTACCCTCGCGGTCTCGGAGTATTTTGTTTTCTTCTTCCAGTTGAGCACACCGTGCTTTAGAAAAAGCCAAATCTGCTTTCACCGTTTTTAGCTCCCGCAGAAGTAGTTTTGCTTTTGCAGCGGTCGCCATTGCCACCTGCCACCCACCCAAAACCAAAGAGCAAATCTTGCGTCTCATGTCATTTAAGAACCAAAACAAAACTATTGAATATGAATTATATGATCAAAGAAAAATCAACAAAAACATTCGTATGTTTTTTGACTGCACCAAGCAGTGTGACAGACAATTAATTACGTAGTTGCTAGTGCCACCTTACGTCGCGAGATGCCTTGAGTTGTGTTTCATGGATAGTTTGAGGGTCTCCGGTTTGGGCTGGTTGCTGCCATGGATTCCACGTGCCCGGAGCTTGAGGTGACTTTGAGTTGGACGGAGAAATTCCTTTTAGCTTGATCGGAGATCTGGGACCTGATGCTTTACCCTCCATACCCTCCTGATGAAGCATGATCATAATGAGAAAGAGATTTGAAAAGGGTGTTCATGTAAATAAGAATGCAGTAGAAAACGTACGTGAGGAGGAGCAAATGTATTGAAAGAGTGTGTTCTGAGTTTTTCGGAGGCGATGGCGTTGTGGTGTGGGTTCGGGTGTGGGTGTGGGGATGACTTATCCTCCTCCAGAATCTCTTTGGCCTTCTGAGCGAGAACGCCCCACACACCGGATTTCGAAACATCCCCCACCACGTAGTTGTTATCACAGCTCTGCATGCATGCACGCACGCACGCACGAGAAACTACTCATTATTATCAACATCATGATGAAAATATTATGCATGGAAATGGGGTGGTAAGAATGAATGAATTAACCTTGGATCTGTGATGTTCATGTTCAGATTTGGGAAAAGCAAAGTGAAGAGAGGGATCACGACGAGCAGCAGAGGCTTTGATGGCCTGAGCAGCGAGGGAGGGAGAGGAAGATGAAGAGGAAGATGGAGTGAAGGACAAGGAAGAGGAGAGAGAGGGAAGAGGGTGAGCATTGCCATTTTCAGCATCTCCATGAGGTCGAATCTCTTCCTTGAACGTGGAAGTTCTTGATATTCCTTGTCTTCTCCTGTATGCCATTGCCTTGCCGCTGCCACCACCGCCACTGCCGCAACACCACGATGATCACGATCACGATCACGATCACAATCACAATCACAAACACAAACACTAACAACCCTTTCTCTCCCACCTTTCAACTCATAACCATTCCTTTCCTATTTTAAATCTCACCATCCTTTATCACACAAGTGGCTGCTTCCTCTACGCCACCTTAAACGTAGGGTTCGTAGCAATTCACGTTCACCCTTAACTATATTTTACCTTTTTTCTCTCACATGCCCCTCGCCTTCTATCCATCATATACATCTATTATATATATCTTTTTCCACCAATTCACCACCATAATTAACTCATAAATAATATATATAATTACAAATTACTTTTTAGATCATGTAGAGATTCACGATAATGTAATTAGTAATACTTCCTTAATCGTTTTCAATGTCTAAACATTCTGATTTTATGTGTTTATAAATTTGGAAAGGTTAAAACTTTTAAAAAGATATAGAAGAATACTAATTTTCACAAAATTAAATTTGAAAATTTAATACTCTCAAATTCTAAAAGAAGTCATGCATATTAAGTCTGTATTTTCATAAATTTCCTATATATGTAATTTCGTAAAATGTTTATCCATTCTCACGAGTTTTATTTTGTATCATATTCTATTTTAAATTTACACATAACATCAATGAATAATAAATAGAATTTTCTTTTTATTAATGTAAATAAATCTCAACTAATTTACTTTACATCGAGTTAACAACTAAGCTTGGGAGGAGGGAAGACTCAAGAAATAATTTTCATATTTTCATATTTTCATATTGTTAATTTAAAACTAGAAGAATGTTAAAAGAAGTAATTAGTTGGTAAAATATCAAACTCATTATAAGAAGGTTACAAAATAAAATAAAAACTAAGAGGCATAATAAACTTAGAAGTTATGAAAACACAAATCAAATCCAATGGATCATTTATGCTTCATTTCCTGACCACACGCAATGCCTAAATGTTAAATCATAATTTAGTTTCAAAGACTCAACATATATAAAAAAAAGCGTAACAAAATTTGTTTTCAAACTAGAACTTTCACTCTTACCTCTAGTAATCTCAACATCTTTAGCATCAAGATAATTTGCCTTAAAAATGATTTTATTTGATGTTATACGAGATGAACACGACATAGTTTTTAAGGGCACATTAATACTAATCTCATTGGAGTTCAGGTTTCTTGAATTCCTACCTTGATTAGTTCGACCTGTTTTTCTCTTGCTTCAGAATATTCCATTTCAAACTTCTTAGGATTCTTCTTTAATATATCAAAAACTTTCTTAGCTAGCTCATTTATAATACAAGCCTGCAAAATGAATGGTTAATAAATCATTTCATAAGGTAAGTTAGACTTTTTAGAGCAAATCTTGGAATCAAAAGTTCATTAACTTTATATTCCATACCTGCCTAAAATATATGGTACCTGAAGAATTAAAACGCATTGCATTGTCAAATATTAGGAAAACATCATGCTGCATGATGGGTCAAATACCATCTATTAGATGAAGAATCAAGCTAGTATAATAAATTATTTATGTGTGTGTGTTAGACTACTAGTAATTTTAAAATAAAAAAAAAGACATAGAAACATATAAAGGAAGAGGTTATTAACCTCAAATTGTTCCAAAGTCTTGTACATCTTGTCATGTAATTTAGCCCTAACGGTGCCAAAATCCATTGGTTCTTCTATGATTGCATGATAATCTTCAACCTTATTATATAATTTCATAAAAGAGTAAATTAAAAGGGAAAGTCATACAATAATATCTATAAGATATTACAACTAATTAAACACACCTCATTTGGATCAACTGGTTCAACAAATATTTCATATGTGTCTCTCCTACACGTTTTGAAACATTATATTAAATTAGAAGAGGTAACTATAGTTTCAAAATGATACACAACAGTGATAAAAAGTATTCAACACCTTTGTAAAGTGTCAAGTACTAGTTGAAGTATTTGTTTCTCTGGCAAAAAGCTTGAAGATGACAATTTTGATGGCTTATCTGATTCATTGTCAATCATGTAGTAAATTGAATGCATTATAAGTGTCATAAAGAGTACAATTTTAACCAAATGCAATGTCAGTCGATGGTGCAAATCAATTTATGTTAGAAGACTCACCATCACAACTATTTTTTTGAATATCATAATGGCTAGAATGTTTCACATCCTGCACAATGATTTCTGAATGTGAATTAAGATAAAGATTTAGCAAGGTGTGAAAAAATATAACATTAATAGAAAATAATACTTGATTTGTTGATGGTTTGAGTTGTTGGAGTGGTTTCAATTTTGTGGTCTTTCTGCCCCTTGTTCGGAATGCAGATCCTTCGTCATTGTCTAAATGTTGCCTCAATAAATGGTCATGAGCATTAGTCTTTTGTGTAGATAATCGCAGGCTTCTCCTTTGTCTTCCTGTTTTTTGCAAATTCCTGTCTTGGAAAATAATTTTGTAAGGTTTAAGGTTACATTCAACACAATTTATTAACAAAATGAAAGTGAAAGACTAAACTCACCTCAATCTACCCATATTATGTTGGTACAAAAGACAAATGATGAAGCCTTTTTTAAAAATAGTGAGCATAGGAACCATGTCATTTGATTATTGCATATTTGACATAAGAGATATCATATCAAAAAATAACAAAAATGGTATTAATATTAATAATGAGATATGAAAATTAATTAATCATATAATGTTTGTGGTACACCAAATCAAAGATTTCAATTCTTAGATAAATGTCCATGTAAACCAAATCAAAGATTTCAATTCTTAGATAAATGTCCATGTAAACCAAATAGTTTTTCATAAGATTCACCTTCTTTCTAATTTGTATATACAAAAATAATTTTTTAATTTATATTTTTAAAAAATGGTTTTATTTTCAAATTAGAGAAAATAGGAAATACAATGATATTGACTTATAATTTCCTTAGAAAATAAAAATTTCCTTAAAAAATAAAAATACAATGGTTGCATAGTTTGAAATGCAATATTTTTTTTATATTTTAAGTTGTATAATTTTAAATTATATATATATATATATATATATATATATATATATATATATATTTTAGATTGTTCAATTTAAAATAAAAAAAATGTATTTCAGATGTGAAGTCTTATAATGCTATTATTTTTGAAAGTATAGGGTGCAGGAAGAAAAACACGGAGGTTTTGAAAAAATTTGCCTCTTAATAATGTCACTAAAGGGTAATTTATCAAACTTAAAATAAATAAGCATTTTATCAATCTTATTAGTCGCAAACAGTTTGGGATTAATAACATTGATAATTTATCTGCTTATTTCAAATTTACATTGGTGCTTATTTAAAATAAAGCGAACTCTAATTGCATGTTTAAACCCGATTTTTGTTTGTAATCAGTCAGAAGAATTAAGCGGGGTTATGTTCATTACTGCAGATGATATATGGTAATTAATTGAAATACTAATAGTTAGAATTTCTTAGTAGCTACAAATTAAATATTGAATATAATTTGATAAAGCAACAATTCGAACTTTCTCATTATTTGAACCCTGAAAGTGATATAGCTTTAGTAAATTTAACCATTATTAGCACTTAATAAATCCAACCGACTAGGAAATTGATATGCTTAGGAACATTTTTTCTTAAACAAGATCCAGATAGGAAAATAAAATAATTTCTTTCATCAATGAAATTTATCTTATTCATAAAATAAGTAATAAAAATTATAGTATAAAATTAAGTGCATATTTGGAAAAGTAAAAAGATATAAATAAATAAATAAAGTAGATGTGGTATAGAAAGAAGCGAAAAGAAGTAAAAAGTTTGTGAGCGTGTAGCGAATAGGAGGAGGACACGTGTGATTAAAGGGATATAAAAGCAGAGACTGCGAGCTTGGCGCTATTTGGCACTCAGAAGACATCGTGGGCATCAGCAGCAGCTGCAGAGAAGAGGTATCTTTCAACTTCCAACTCACTCAGGTACTCTTCTTTTCTCTTTCCTCAAATCCCCTTTTCGTTTTTTATCACATAAACCATTGTTCCAACCTTATAGATTCTTGTAGTGTCTTCAAACTGCTGTCACGCTTCCTGAAGAAGATCCATTTCTTAGGAAACCTGTGATAGATTTTTTTCTTGTGTTGTGGGTGGAGAGGTAAATTAGGGTTTTTGAGGTTTTGTTGGATGTGGGTTTGTGTGTGTGGTTTGTTGGGGGAAAATGGTGTGTCTAAACCCAATCTGTAATTTGTTGTAGCTTATGGCTTCTGTGGATCTGTGCAAAGAATCAATTCCAGATGGTATTACTCCAATTCCAAAGGCCGTCACCGATTGTGCGGTTCCTATAACTCCTGAGGTTCTCACCGAGAATGGAGATTTTCAATCCCAATCCCCGCTCACTCTCTCAGTGGTCAGGAAACAACTCAAACGTGCCTGCATTCATTGCGATTCTGACCCTGGTGGCTGTGTTAAGAATAATAATGATCATGGCAACGGCAATGGCAATGGCAATATTGGAAGCCCCCGAACTCCTGAGGATGGTGTTTTTGACCCCTTTGCACCTGGTCCTGATAACATGGCGCGGGCACCCGACAGCAACAAGTATCTTGATGACTACAGGAACACCGTCGCCCGCAGACTTAATTTTCATCCCTCCTTTGATGTTGCTCAGGCAGATACGGAGACTCTTTCAGATGAGGACATGGTTGAGTCAGTGTACGAGAATCTCTTGCAAGTGATTTTTTCGAAGCAGGCTGAGGGGGTGCTTGCTCAACTGTCAGACTATTGCCAAACACCTCCTTCTGCGCCTCGCGTCACCGGAATTGCCGATACTTGTTATGGAGCACCTAAGAAGCCAGCGGCTCCACCTAGGAACATTGATCCGAGGTTGTGCAAGAAGCTTGAATTCTGACTCAAACTCAACCCACCTGCTTTATATCTAGATGTAACCTTAGACCAGATACACATCACATTCATTAGCAACTGCATTTTGTGCTCCTAATTTGACGATGTATCTCTACTTTGTAGCATAACTTGTTCATGAAAAATGTTTTTTACTGAACACAGTAGCATCTGACCAAGCTGATACATCTGGCAGCTACATTGTATAGTAAACTATTAGTTTATTTTACAATGAATTATTCTCTAGTTTTAATTTCTTTATGAAGTTGGTCTGATTCAATTTTACTGCAATTATGTTTTGTAAATGATGGTTCAAGCTTGAATGATACTTTCCCTCTGAAATCGTAAAGTTCTTCCCAACCAACGCATATGTTTTGTCCCCCAATAAAATTTTGAGCAAATACCTGGACTAATGCTTGACTTCTCGTTTATTCGTTCATCTTGCTCGGGCAGAAATTTATTACTAGCTACTTGAAAAACCGGTGCAAGGAAATCTGTTTTGTTCTGTGCAACTGTTTTTCTTTTTTACTTTAGCATTGCGTGATCGATGTGGGGTGTTTGTGGTCTCCGTCCCTTATTTTTGGGGATGTTTTGTTTTCAAATACAGGGAAAATAATCGTTCAAAATTAACAAAGCAAAGAAGGATATGAACGATTACAACCCAAATACTGAACGAGAGCTATATTGCAGCAAACCTTAAGAGGGATACTATATGATAGACTTTAAAAAGAAAACGCGAGTCTATAGCTACTAGCAAAGATAAATAGTGCCTCAACTCGAGCTTGTATGAAACTGTTAAAACATTTTTTTCGCAAATTATTGTTTCTATTCAAGAACTTGGAAGCACTAGTGAGCTATTAAGTATCAATCTAGTTGAAATCTTATAGTCTCACAGCAATGCTTTCTTAATAAAACTTTTATATGTAAAAGAAAACCGTCAAAAGTGAATATATAGTGAACCCCACATAACCGTGCACATCCCTTGTTTTCCTTAGTCATCTATTAACTCCCCTAATGTTTCTTTCTTCTTTTTTTTTTTAAAAAAAAAAGATTGCATCCAAGAAGCCTCCAAAAAAAGTGCATATATAATCCCCAATTAGTTTTGTCCCCTGATGTATCGCGTGTTAGGAGTAGAATGCACCAAAGACATAGCTTTTAACCTGAGAGTAGAGAAACTTGAAAAAAAAAATGAATATCAGTTTCAAAATTCCAATTACAGTAGTTTCAGAGAGGATTCAAGGTGCTGTACCCAGGCAGTGGTCATGTCTAACCATTAAGGCTGCTATACTATGGTCTTCACATAATGAAATTCTAGGGGCTACCAACCATAAATGTTAATGGGGCTATTCAAACTTGTCTTTTACTTGTGGTTGTACCAACCGCTGGGGAAAGTCTGGGTATTAAAAGCTTGAGAGCGAGCTCATTCCGATGCTGCAACCCATCTTTGTTACCCATCTTTGTTTGACTGCAAATGCTTATCTGCTTGACGAATGAAGATTTGCATGACTCTTTCAGTTACGTTAAAAGAACTTTTGGAGATGATAAAAGTCCAAGTGCAATGATTTTGGGATAGCGAAAGATTGGACTCATGGATCTTAGGAGTTATTGATCCCAAAACCCATTTCACATTCTCTAGCGGAATCATAATTCAAAAATCCTCCACCTTGTTTGAAACTTCTCCAATCCCATCTTTGATTCGACTAGTTTTAACTATTAAGAATGAAGTTAGGGTAATTGACAAACAACTAGTATCTTATAAGATTCTCAAACCACTTAGTTAAAAAGAGCAAGATTAAAAGCTTTGGTATTAATATTACCACACCAAAAATTCTCATAGCTTTCTACATATCCTCTCATGGGGGAAGGGAAGAAATCATTCTGACCACAGGATAATCCAAAACAATTCAGTGTTTGTTCTATCAAAGGTTCTTGCTATTTAGATAGAAGTCCATTGGAAAAGTACAACTAAATTATCCTGAATATTGAACTATTTCTCAATTTATTTCTCTTTAAATTCCTCAAGACGGAAGTCAAACGGTGACCACAAATTGGATTGCGCAATATTTATTCTAGGGGATCAGAAAAAATTGAGATTTAGGATTATTGTAACCAGAATAATGATAATGGATCTCTTTTATCAAACCCAATCTGTCGCAACGATCTCTTTTATCACTCAAGCTATAACAATCTTTAGCTAATGAAAGACAGAAGAATCGTACAGCTTATACCAGCGAATTTAGTTTTAGTAAGCAGCGCTGTTAAAGGAGAACGATAAAGCTGTTAGGCTGTTAGTAACATGCTCAGATGGATCAAAGCACGAAAATGGCTCAAGTAATTAGGAGAAAAATAGAAGAAATAAAAATTCCATAAGGATTTTCTTCACTAGGTACAAATTTCCAATACTTCTGTAATACCTACTTCCTTGGACATATCACCTTTAATTATACGATTGGTATGGAAAATTATGAAAAATTGTTATATAGTAAATCCAAAAATTGCAATAGAAAAGAACAAGAGAGGTTTGTTTTCAATTTTTTGTTTTACAAAATTAAATTGAAAGAAAAAGTTATCACACTTGTCAAGTTTTATAACAACTTCAGGGTAGGAGTACATACAATAAGAGGACTGAAACTTTCCTGCATTGGAGTCTCAAATTGCTTTGCTCCTGGAAAAATAAATATCGAGAGACATGGATAATGCATTGAATTCTAAAAACACAAAAAAACATGTTCTTAGGGCTACCTACAAACACCTTGATAAGATTAAAAATGGAAGGAACGAAATAGTAATTACCTAATGATTAAAACTACAAATAGCACAAATATGGAGGTTAACTTGAAAGTAAGCATTACTATGAAGTAACCAAAATGGGAAAATTAATATATCATATAAATTCCCAGAAGTAGCTTGAGAAGGAAAGGCACGAGTAGGATCAATCACCATGACGAATAAAACAAAGTGAAATATGAACAAATTAATTGAACATTAAACAATAAGCATGGTCTACTTATCTATAGTATAGTTTCACTCTAGAACTAAAAACTGTTGATCAAAGTTTTGTCTTGTATTGGCACTCTTGGTTCCCAACTGTTCTATTAGAAAGATTAATTGCAACATCACAAGACGTGTAGGAAACCACATGGACTTTGATAAAGCCTAAGATGCTGACTTTGCCAGAAATCCTCACAAAAGTATTTACGGGCAATGTCCCAGATGTGACATCAGAGTAAAGTTGGGAATTGGAGAGCAAACGGTCAGCCATAACGGTGAGGGTGAGGTTGAATCCTTTGGTCTCACCAGACGAAATCTCTCCAGCAGGGATAGGGACTTCACCTATCAACTGTCCTCTGTAATTGAGGTGAGCTATGCTATCCGAGTACTTGAATCCAACCTTGTTTGGGTTCTTCACCGAGACATCCGTGCCCAGAGTCACATTCAAATCTACCCTTAGCTTTGCTATATCCAAACTCACGTGAAAGTCCTCTAGCTTCGTTGAGTCCACAGTGGTAACAGGATGCTTGGCTTTGAACACAGTCAAAGCTAGTATCACAATTAGCAGTACAAGTGCAATAACAACACCTGTCACCATCAGGCACACTTTTCTCCCTTTACCAGGTCCTGCCTTCATTCTGCTTTTCCTTCTATTGTCAAGCGAATGCGTAGTTTTGGTTAAAAATATAGACAATGATTAAGGACATACTTATCATTGATAATATACCAACTACCAAGTATCTTTGGGGAATCAACTTTCTAATTTTGTTTCACATGAGTGTATATTAGGAGGGAAAATATAACATAACTTGCAGGGTTAAGCTCAATTATTTTTCAGAAAAAGAGAGCCATAGATTAGTTTCTTGGTTTTTCAATTTTTCATTTTCTTGACATAGATATTTTCTAACAAATGCAAAAAGGCCATTACTTTCCTATATACAGTTTCTTGGTCAGCAGAACATTAGCTATTAATGTAGAACTTAAAAAAAAAAAAAAAAAAAAAAAAAAAAAAAATAAAAAAAAAAAAAAAACAAAAAAAAAAGCCATTTAAAACACTCAGGGATATTATGACTCAAAATAAAAGTAAGACGAAAATTGATATACCTTGGAATCGAGGTTATCTGAGGTGTAAACTGAATCTGCTCGTCGAAGATGAAATCCCTCAAAATGCAATCCTAATTCAAGTCAACATCAAAGCACTCAAGTTTCTAACCAGCACAAGAAAAACGCAAAACCCTAAACGTGTCTTGAAAGGATCCGCTGTCAAATGCCTGTGGGCAGTCACGAAAATTGATGAGAAAAAGCAAAAGGGTGTGGGAAAGAAGAAAAACGGTTGAAGAGGGATGCGCGTAGGTTTACACTTCACATGCTTTTGAATGGAGATGCCATTAGAAGACGCGTTACAGGGTTTCTTTGGTTGAGTTATGAGTTGTGACAGAAGAACTAACTGCACACTTTCAGTCCAATACACTTCACCTAATATTACTATTCAATATTCTTTTTGACTGTTATTAAAAATATATCTTCTAATGGTTTGTTTATACATTCTCTTAAGTTTAGCAATTTTTTTGTTTAATCTTTGTATGTTTTAAAGTTTTTATTTGAATTTTATGTTCCTTATTCTACTTGATTTTGTAATTTTTATTATTTTCCATTATGGAACAACGCACTATGTTGAGTTAGTTGTCTATGAAAGTTACAAGTTAATATAATGTCCATGAATTTAATTTATTGAAATTTAATTAATAATTAAATTCTTATTCTCTGTCCAAGAATATTGTTTTTTTAATTATTTGGGCTTTGTTTTTTTTTTTTTCAGAGAATACTTAACTTCAATAAGATTCATTTGTTGAAAACCAAAGGTGAGAGTATCCATTGTATGTCTCTTGTTTCTTGAACAAGTGTACTTGTAAGAGATGACAAACTTTGAAGCATCATTCACCAAACAAGACAACTTCTACTGTCAACTTTCTTATTCTGAATTAATTGTCATTTTATCTCTTATTTTAAGCATTTGAATCTTTGAAACTTTAAGATATATAACTATTAGTCTTTCCAATCATTTCTTCAATTTTAGTACAGGGTGTTCTTAATCCTAAACCTTAAACTGAAATCATTGTATAAATGTCTCACACATAGCCTCTCTGCAACACATATTAGTAGATCTTCAATTGCATACATCCGTTCTTAGCAATACATTGAATAGAAGAGTGAAGTTCACTTAACCAAAATTGGAATGTTTTGAAAACAATGAAGAACAAGATGGAAACTTTCATTAAGGATCAAGTTGAGACATTTTTAAAAGAAGAAGAACTAAATTGAAACATTTAAAATGATGAAAAACCAAATTGAAACCTTTTACAAAAAAACCATAAATATAGATAGAAGAAGCTAGGGAGCAAAATTTAACCTTATATGTAAATGTTTATTCTTTGTATGCTGTTCCCCTGACTTTCTCAATATGTAAGCACACACAAAAACCAAACACAAATTAAAGCCCAAAATGACACAAATTCACTAAACGTTTGGCTTCAAATTTGGTTTGTTCTTCCCCACCATCTCCAAAGTCCAAAGAAACAAAATTTGGTCTCTTTTTCTGTCTCTGGGTGTCTTCCATGGTGGCACTGTTGCGCATAAGAAGAATCATCATCACCTGCAACAACGCGCATGGGTTTCCCTTCTCTCATCACTCTTCTTCAAAATCCAAACTTTT
>Ga0099824_1000002_pt1 | contig 129027 bp, 63 predicted proteins | sample SiratrowhiteBW_FD_76837 | JGI IMG/M metagenome (GOLD analysis project Ga0099824, IMG submission 76837) | Root nodule microbial communities of legume samples collected from California, USA - Siratro white BW | ecosystem: Host-associated > Plants > Roots > Nodule | place: USA: California... | reverse complement strand
TTTTTTTTTATTAATAATTAAATAAATATTAATAATATTTTTTTTTTTTTTTTTTTTTTATTTTTTTTTTTTTTTTTTTTTTTTTTTTTTTTTTTTCTTTTCTTTTCAGGGAATTGAAAGCAGAATTAAAGAATATGAAACACGTATGGGACCTGCAGAATGGTTGAATAATGATCACTGTTTGTTTCTTAATGAAAAGGTTTGTATTATAATTTGAAATGCTAATAAATCTAAGAAAAGTTGTTAATTGCAGTTATTATTGAAAGGGTAAAGTGTGCATGTTATTGGCTTTTCTTTATGAGTTTCACATGTTGAGTGAGCCCACAATATTATGCGTGAATTCTCTTTGTGAAGTTCACATCACATTCCGGTGCAAAATGTGGAGATTCATGCTGTCAACTCTGAAGATGGCCAGCCACATCACACAATGGAGGCACATGCACCTTCATTTTATGGAAAGCAATACACAAAATATTAATTACTCTTTAATCTTTTCCTCCAACTCAATATTCTTTCCCTTCCAAAAATCAGTAAAAACTCAATTTTGTTACTTTAAAATGAAAACAAAGATGTATGTCAAAAATAGTTGCTAATTGATTACGACAATGACTATGATATTTGTTTTAAACTTAAAATGATCAAAAGAGGACAAATCTGTCCACGTTATTCCAATCTGGTTGGCGTTTTGTATCATTTTTATTTTCAAAATGAAAAAAAAAAAAAACTCTCAGTTTTGAATGTCATGACAAATTATTAATTCCAAGAAGAATTCGATAAAATTATATTATTTTTTATCAATAAAAGTCTATGAATTCAAATTCAAATTCAAATTTTGTTGTTATTACCACTAATGAAAGTCCAACTAAATGAGTTTGCTCACTAATAAATATTCTTTATTCTTTTGGGTAACGTTGATGTAACTTAATTTTAGTCTTTATCCATGATTAATATGACCCCAAAAATATAAGAAGATTGTCACTTATTACATTCATCATAGCAATGGCTTTTTGGAGGATAACTTTGGGTTTGGTGAAAAATATTCCACAAGGTAAAAAAGGATGAAGATGCCCATTTTTTTCCTTTGGAAGACAAGGCATGGATCAAAGCGATCATAACTGGAAGTAGTATAGAACAAAAAAAGTCAAAAAAAAGGGCATATAATGATATTTTATAAACGAAAGCTAAGCCTAACCATTACTTTCATTATTTATTTTTTTTTGGTGGTGAAAGGTGTTGATGCGTTACCAAAATGTGCCGGTAGAGTAGGTGAGTTATTCTTGGCAAAGAGAAGAGTTTAAACTCTATGAAGGGAATGAAAAGGGTTCGTTGCACATTTAATTTAATTAATGGATTATTAATGGTCAAAATCCAAATATATTATAGTCCAGAAAAGAAGGTCCCCCACCTCCACCATTCCAAAACTAATGATGAAACTGTAGCACTTTCAATTTCTTGTTCCGTAGGTTACGATGCTTGTAAATATTTTGCTTAGTTATATTTTTATGCCATGAAAATATTTTTAAAAAATGTGTTTTTTTGTCAAAAACTTATTAGATGTGACTTTTATCTTTCAAAAAAAAAAGTGTCCTTTTTTTCCCTCGTGTTTATAGGACTAGATGCATCACATGCTTTCATAAATGAGAAATTAAAAAAAAATGAGATATTCATAGGAATTAAAATAATTAATATCTTATTTCTAGAGACTGTATATGTATATATGTGTGTCCCAAAAGAACTAATCCAAACTATGATATGAAGTTAAAAACTGAGGAATCCAAGGTATTTAAAAGATTCTCTCGCAAGAATAATCGAGGTTAAAGCAACATGTTAAAAGAATGTTTATCAACGAAAATGATTAAAAAATCTTATCGAAGGACTTAAAGTTGCATGGTTTCAAGATGAGAGATTTTCTGAGAAAAAAAAAAATATTGAGCAATTACTGGAAAGTACTGTAATTATTTCATGAATTTATAGCTTTGCGATTGACAAGTGTGATGTTATTAATTTCAAGATTTTGATTAGGGCCTTGATTGGATACTTACTTGTCAACAATTTAGGATTTAGTTGTTAAGGATAAAAAAAAACTATTAGTAATAGTAGTTATTTTGTACAGAAGAAGAGTAGAATCTAATGTACTGAAATTTTTAAATGGTTGACACATCTTCAATCATCAATTTAAAGGCATTTATTTTATTAATAACTCCCATGACTTTTTCAAATTTACGTGAGCATTCGGCAGTTTTGATGTGACTTAAAATAATAGATAAAACAATATTATGGGTTTACACTAAGAATTTTAAAAAATATAAAACGTAAAATATTTACAAATCAAAATACTTTTTCACAATTTAAAAAATTAAAAATATTTTTTTTTACAATAGATTGCTATTAAACTTACTACCAGTAATATTGGGTAAACAATAACATTACCATTAATTAAAATTAGTTGATCTATAATTATTAGTTAAATATAGTCATTACTACGAATTAGATAATGATAATTATTAGTTAAATATAGTCACTCTCCAAGTATATTCTTTAGCCACTTAGGTAAAGCAAACAACAAAAGAATGGTATTTCAGCAATGTAATTGATGACGAAAGTTCCTTTTTATAGCTCTTACAATTTTTTTCAAAGATACATTTAAATAAACTTTTATAAGGACTTCTACAAAAAAAAAAAAAAATATAACCTACAATTTTTTATACACACATTAAAAAAATAAAAATTTAGAAAAGTTATGTAAAAAATTTCTACAACTTAATTTATATATAAATTAATTTTAACTTAAAAGAGAAGTTCGTTTATTTCTTTTTACTTTTCCCTTCTAGAAATTCATAGGAAAATTTCTATCCAAAATACTCTTAATTTTAAAAACCTTTATTTCAAAATCCTAAGAGCAAACATGAATAAGACATCAAGCATAACAACAACTAACCTAAAAACAATGTAAAAAATAAAGGTAATATTATTTTTTTCTTGTCTCAACATTATTTTATCATTTACTTTCAATGTCTAATATTACTTCCAAAATGTTAGTCCGTGTTTTTTTAATTAGGATCAAATATTATAAGTCTGCCTCTAAGAAAATTCTAATAAAGTATTTGACTTTGAATCACAGATACTCATAAATTTAAGAATACTTTTTTATTATTGTTATTTTAAGTTATGCTCTACTAATTGATGAGTTGAGTCCTAGGTTTGTTGGACCAAAGAAACGAACTATGATGTTGGTGAAGTGAAACCCGACACGGTAGTGCCCTTCTCTGATCCTCATTTGTATCCCATTCCCAGCTTTGCCCAAGTTCATCATCACCTTTCTTCAATGTACTATTTCGTACTTTTCATCTTACATCGTTTCATATTACCAACTCCTTTAGATTTAACCAGTACAATCTTACTTTGTCTTCATTATTTCATAACTTATAAATGTAATCGCAATTTCGTTGAAATATTACTAAAAAATCACAATATATAAACAATATAAAACTGTTTTACAAATCCATTTTATGGAGTTTAGTTAATTTAAATTTACTTTAAGATAATATTAAAATTTGTTAGATTTATGACATCATTGGCTCTTAACGCGTTATTAAATTATTAATAGGTATCTAGATGTTTGAAATTGTTCTTAAAGGACAATAAGTGGCTTAAGACTCAAGAAATAAAGTGAGTGTTTTAGATTTTAAGGATCACAAAAAAATTTAATATTAATATATTGTTATAAAATTAAGAAAATATATTTAAATTAAAATTGCATTTAAAAATAATCTTTAATTAAAAATTTAAAATATCTCAATTGAGTTTAAGTCTATATTAATATTATTTAATGACTTTAAATTTATATTATTATTATAAGTATTATTTAATGAATAATATTTTTGAAATTTTCTCCTAATAAATTAGTAGATAATTTTGTATAATAAAAACTCTAAAAATAAATTTTAAATAAAAGTACTATAATTTTAATTATTTATCAATTTAAAAAATTCATTTTTTAAATTTGATTTAAGCTCTAAAGCTTTGAGCCGTCTCAGTATAAGATCTACAAGGATATCATAATTTCTCTTAGATATCAGTATCAACAACTTCTCTATCTTTGACCTAGTCTGTTTTGGTTTCCGATCTCCCGTCTTTAATCTTGTATTAAAGGGAATGAGAGATATTTGCAAAAGGTACTTTGATACCAAAATCAATAATTAGATATCAAAACTTATGAGTTGAAAGATAAGAAAACTTACATCTTTATCTTGATGTACTATAGTTGTTTATAATAGTTTTTAAGATATGATTAATTTGTCAGATTATTATTTCCTCTTCAATTGATTGTTAGATATGTGACTTGAGGTGAAGAGACAATAATGATAATATTCAACTGATTGAACCCACATTCTTGATTAAGAACATTTCGACCATGTAGTACACTGTATTTTGTACATAACTAATTGAGAGTTCATCTTTGATTGAAAACATCACAATTGTATTACAGCTGAGAACATTTGGACTGGACTCTTAATACATAAGTGAGTAAGAACCCATTCTTGATTGAAAACATCTCAATGTATAATACAAAAATTAATATTTAATAGAGTGTGTTAAGGATCTTTAAGTACAAATATAATCAATTAATAAGATATAAATGATTGCCATTTTCAAGTTGCTAAATCCTTAATCCTAAATTATTTTATAATATTACTAATAATAAGAAATGATGGGGATGAAGGTGTAATTAAAGTAATATATGGTGGTTTTCCTTTAATATTTTGGATGTGATCGAATAAAAGTAGACAAAGGAATCCAATCGCATGTGTTTTGTCTAGCCGTCCAAGGATGTCTTAAACTTTGGATCCCAACGAGTGGACGCTAATGCATGCTTAGTCTTTAATCTTCATGCTAAGTTAATAACGTGCTTCATATTCACCACTGAGTTGTCTAATTATGGCTCATCATTACCTCAATTTGCATAACATAATTAACATTCTCATGGAAAGAGAATTAGACGAATTTTGTAATGAAATAAAGGGTAAATCCAAAAACCTTTTTTGTTATGTGACGAAAAGTTAAATAGAAGCTTTATGGGATAACACATGTTCCCCTTTAAACAGAATGTGGGCATCCGCAATACAAAAGATAGCATGCTTCGCAAGGAATTAGGAATCTGATGAAGACGTGTTCTCTTGCAAGAGATAAACCTCCCTTTTGTTTGGTATTCAAAAGTCCCTTTGATTTTGACAACTTAGCTTTGCCTAAAACCTCACACAATCAATGTATTCTCCTACGATACCCATCACCCTTCATCCCACTTTCATGTTTTCATTCAGTGCTTTTATTTCTTTAATATTATTGTTTCACAAGAGGAAAAAGCAATTTGAGTCCCTACCATGGGTACTCATTTTTTTATATTTTTTTATGAGAATAAAATTATATATACATCTTTCTTTACATTGTTGTTCAATAAGGAGTTATCATCATATGATAAGTTTATTTATGTTCATAATAATCATCCTAAAAAGTCACATCCAAACTTATTTGTTTTAAATTAACGTGAAAGACTCAAAGTTGTTGCATGATGAGAACCGAATTTAGATTTAATGGACACTTAAAAATTATTTGTAGTTAGCGTAATTTGTCTATAAATGAATAAGAGAAGAAGTACTGTTTTTTTAAAAAAATGTAGGTATTACTTTTATAGTATACAATAAGACTAATTAATTAAATTAAATTAAAAGAGAAGATGATAATGTAAGACGTAAAATGATCAGACTTTAATTAAATTTTGATTAATGCAAGTAAATATTAGTTTTTATCCAGGTCAACAATATTTTATCTTAGAAAAAAAAAATTCACTTCATGCATACATATGAAATGTGTTAATGGTTGCTAAAAAGCTTGGGTTACATCTTTTTAGTAATATATCTCCTATAGGAACTTTGGTATGATAACATTGAATATTGTATTTTTTACGTTTAGTATTGAAGTGTAAAATTCACTAAAGTTATACTTGCATAAAATATGTTATTCAAGGTATATAAGTATATCGGAGTATCTCACTGACAAGATCTAAAGCTAAAAATATAATTTTAAATTATTCTTTTTAAGTTTTATTTTTTATTTTTTTGTAATAAAAGGCGTTGAATTGTCATAAACATGGAAACATTGAAAAGCACAAGATAAGGTGGTTCATTCCTATTCTCATAATAGTAAATAATGATGTTTATATGGAAACTAAAGGCATTGGGGGAGATTTAATTGTTAGTGCAAATAAATATACTTAGTGGGAATTAACTGAAACTTAGTCAATTATTATGGTTGTTAGACTAACATATAACTTTATGATTATGAACTCAATGACTTATCATCATTTACTTCAACTTTTGGTGAAAAAAGTTTACCTCAGACTCTTAAAGTATTAAATACACATGATTTAGTGCTTGACCATAAATTTTCCAAATGATGCAATATACAATAAAGAAGAAAATAGGACAGACAATAAATAATTTGAAACCCATAAACATATACATAAAAAGAAAATTAAGAATGTAAAGAAATAGACACACAAATAATAAATTACATATTCGTCAAAACAAGCATGCAAGATTTCTTCTTCATTCTCTATAAATAGGCATTAACCATTTGTATATTAGGGGAGTAAATATTTATTGAGATTAAACCTTATATTTGTCCTTAATAATATTAACTATAAATTTATTGAATTATGAGTCAAAAACGAATTTGTAAACACCTCAATAGATAATACATGAGTGACTTATATTATTCATTTAATTATCCATTTGTACAAGTTAACTAAGTTGTTTCAAAAAAATATTTATTAATTTAATTAGAAAAAAATAAAACAAATACTCATATTACAAGTCAAGACAACAAAGAATACTTATATTTAACTAATAGTCATATCTAACTAGTTGGTTAATAAATGAATATAGTTTTAAAATAAATAAATATAAAAAAAATTATATATTTTTATTTTATCCTTCACCTTACATGTATTTATCTAGTTGAACTAACATTTGAGTTATGTTCTATTTTTTTGCGAAAACATATTTTAACTCGTATTATCTATTGTGTTTTTATCACTAGCCCGTAAGTTTAATTTCTTTAAAACTACAAACAATAGTGTTTGTCTCTGGCCAAAAACTAAAATACTATTAAACTTTTTTTTTTTTTTTACGTTTTCAACATTTTAAAAAATTCACATTTATAAAAATGATAAAAAGACGGCTTATCAGTGAAGTAAAATTGATAGTTTGATTTAGGAGAAAGGAAATCACATTCGATCATATATTTATTAACCTGTAAATGATAAAGCTAGAATTTTACATTTGTGCCCGCAATTGTTTTTTTCTTTTTCAAAATCATGAATGCATGATTTAACTTTTAACTTTCTGTTCAATCAACTGTTGAAATTCAATAGTTGATTATATATTGAATTTAATCAGTTAATCACAAAAATTACTTGAGAGACATAATGAAAATTATAAAATCTAACTAATTTATTTTTAAAAAACTTTAATTTTTTCCTATTTCTCGTATATTCTTTTTCACCCAACAACTTAGTATTCGATTTTATTCCTTACAAAAATGTTATCAACTTTTTTTCTATTTTGAATTTTATTTATTTTTCTTTCCAAAAAAATGAAATTAGTACACTATAAAATAATAAAGGAAAGAAAAAAAATAATCCATTGAATATGTTTTTTTTAACTTGGTAAGAAAAAAAGAAAAAAAAAAACAATATCAATTTGTCTTTCATAATTAAATCACGTAGCAATACAGTTATTATATTATTATTTTTATTTTAGATTAAGAAATATATATTTTTTTCTATATTATACTTATACCAACAAACTAAACAATTATTTTATTTATTTTTTCTTTTTCTCTTTTCTTTCTGTTGCCTTTGACATTTTATTGAAAGAGTTAAGAAGAGAAATATTAAAGAGATTAACTAAAAATAAAATTAAACTAAATTTACACAAAAGATTAGTCTCACTTTCAATCTAAAATCTTAAGACAATAGATTTATATATTTTTTATATATTAATTTAGGCTCACACTTAGATATCTTAACACTTGTATTCTATTTTTTTTAATAATAAAATATTAAAATAATTATTATAAAGTTAATAAATTTATGATACACAAGAATACAGTTATTTTATTTTTTATATATTAATTAAATATAAATTACCATAAGTTCACTGCTAAGCATGTAAGTTCTTATAAAAGAGTGGGCAATAGTATTTATCCATATAAGTCTAAATGTAGTTTTTCTTAAAATAATAAACTCATAACAATAAATTTCAATATTCTACCCAAACTTATTCCATAGAGCACGTTTAAGAAAGTTTTTAAGTTTGGTTTTAACTATTTAATTAGATAATAAACTTGCTTGATTTGATTGAAAGAGTTATTTTTATCATATCAAAGGAAATTATTTATATTTTTGCAACGTTTTAATTTCATTTTTAAAATACTATTTGACACACAATTTGAGCTTAAAAAGCCTTAAATCTTTGTTCACTTTTATCTTATTACAATTCTTTCGTTTATATTTTCTTATATCATTTTACACTTAAAGTTAATTTAATGTACTAGGCAGTTTTACTAAACATTATTTTAATCAGCTATTCATTAACTTATGATTTTCACTTCCTACTACTTTTTTCAATTGTAAACTAACTTAACTAATTTTGTTAATCACATTCACATGGTGTTTTTAATTAATACAGTAATCTGCATTCATCTCAAGCTTACAAATTTGAATATCGCGGTTCCCCAACCATTGATCGCATGTTTGGATATTTTGGTATCAAAGGTCCATCAAATTAGTCAGATCATATTAAAACATTTCTAACTTCAATTAAAATAAGATTATTAAAAAACATTTATTGAAACATATACATAAATTACAATTTATATATTAAATTATTGTATTTAAAATTAAAATTAATTTCATTAATATAACTTGAAAAAAATACATATTTTACTTTTAATCCTTTATTTAATTTTTTTTAAAGTGGATAAAATAATCTATTTGTTGGTCAAACAATTTTTGTTTAACTTGTTTAGAATAAGATTTAATCTGGACCACATATCCTACCAGATTGACCCTTCTAATAGGTCTATTTCTGCATAAATTTTAATTCTACACCTACATTCATTTCACCGTTAACTTAAAAGTTAATATTGTTAACTTCAAGATTTGCGCATAATAAAAATAAAATTTGGTCTATAAATGTGAAATCAAAAAGACCATAAACTTTACAAAAGTGATGCTTTGATATCCTTCAAAACAAAACAAAAAATTCACTTCACAACTTATTTTAACAATATAATAATATATATTATAAATTTAAGTTAAAAAAATATGATTTAAATATTAATATATTAATTATCAAGTAATACTACCATCCTAATATTAATCAGGTACTAGGACAAACGTAATATCTCCTTCTCATATACTTCGTCATTTAGTGTAGCTTAAATGTTTTCACTAATTTTACAAATTGGTTGGAATTTACTTTTTTAATATAATAATTACAATTATATTCTAATATATTATCTTAAACAAATGTTACTATTAATATAAATTATTTTCTTATTAGTCATAAATCAAACCAGTGAGAGAGAATGTTGCTCAATAATTATTGGTGCATTATAAGTTACAAATCAATTAGGTAGAAGAACAACATATTACTCCATCCATTTCATTTTATCATTCATTTAAGGTTTTCTCACACATTAAGAAAACAATAAATAAGTCAGTGAATACATTTTTTTACTAAAAGGTCCTTACAATCTTGCATAAATAATTAAGATGCTAAGTTGTTCTCCCACCAATTGGTTTATAAATATTCGCCATCACCTAGTTGGTCTATGACTAATAATAATAATTATTATATTAATCTGAATATTTGATAAGGCATATTAGAATAAAGTTGTAATTATTTATATAAAAAGAAATAAATGACAGCCAAATTTGAAAAATTATATATATAAAAAAAAGTTTAAAACAAAGTAAGATACAAGGAACATCAAGTTTCAAAGTTAATGCAGCGGCACAAACATCATTTTGTTCCCTCGATATGTAAAAGTGTAAGCTAATGAAGAACTGTTTAGGAACTATAGTTGGTTTCAAAGTCGTACGGCTTTTTTGGTCGTCTAAGTTGTCTCCATTTGAAAATTTACTTATAGACAAAGCAAGCTATAAATTCTAGCTCCAATACATTTATTTAGTGGTTTGTCACCACCAAAATGATTTTGTACGAGGAACCACTTTTGCAGCAATCATGGATTCGATCAGTAAAGGAAACGAAATTGTTAAATAAATACCCGATGGCTCGAATCTTAAACGTGTTTCTTATGTCTTCCATCTAGCAATTTTGATTCGCTAATTGCATGATTCTCATCGGTACAATCCAGATCCGCCAGATATGTGAGGCAACATATCGTGCTATCGTGCTAGATACTACAGGATATTATTCAGCTGTTCCAAAATCAAATAAGTTCCACTTTATCATCTTTATCGTCATTATCACTCAAAACTATAATTATTCCTCAGTCTCCCTACAAAGACTTTGCACAAGTTTGACCAGGGAAACCGGGCTCAATTGGGGTTGGAAAATATGGGGCTCTATCATACATGAACAACTAAGTCACAAAGAATGATATCTGCATCGCCAAGGGATAGGTTACTCAGCTGGACTAGCTTATGCTTTGGAATCTAACAGCTACAGAAGACAGGTGACCTCCTAGATCAATTGTCACAAAATATGAGGTCGTGGATCAGAAGGAAAAAGAGAAACAAGAAATCGGTGTATCATTTCAAAGCTGGTGAATGTGATTACAGCAGCTGGAGTTGTCCTCAGAAGGTTGGTGGCACAACCTCGGTAAAAACCTGATATGCCTTCTTGTTGAAAAACCTTTCTAATACAGTCAATCACACCAGAGTACCGTTTCTCTGAATGATGCCCTTGTTCTTGCAGTCTGGAACGTACGACCTGCAAAAAAAATACAAAACTTTTTAATGTTTATCTGCCCAAATAAAAGAAATGCAGAAACATGAAAAATTATTCCTAAAATCCCACCCCAATTATACATGGCTTTGTAGTTTCAAATTTGGCAATGAAAGAAAAAAGTGTGAGCTCAAAATATTCAAGAAATACTTAAACATAATATTCTTGGAATATTTGTTAAACACTGATAATAGATTCTAAATCATTTTTCCATCAGATGGTGGGCGAGCTATAACTCATTCACAAGACCAAAGGCATGATATGAGTACCCTATGTGGGAGAAATAACCTGAACTAAACTACCTCAATCATTCAGCAACATACCTCATGAGGATAAGTCAATGTGGATGCAAAAATTTTGGAAACTGATGATGCAATTGCAACATCACGTGCACCAAGTTTATCCATTGCTGTGTCATCTGATACAAAATAGTTAAAACATTAATTAAGTGCCAAAATTTTCATGAGCTCACAGAAAGCTGTGGACATGAAATTACCTTTATTTGCCAGATAGAACTTTATCGTCTCGTATGTGGGAAATTGAATGGCGACATGACTGATACCAGCCAAAGCAGGTACAAGTCCACTGTTTAAGGAAAACAATTGAAAGTCATTAAATCACTCATATTATTTCCAAATGCATTGACCATCATGTTGCATTTGTGTTAAGCAACACCAACCTGTACAGGCCCCGAATGCCCTCCTCATGTGCAATTCTCCTCAATGCAGATAGTGTGCCCCTATATGGCACAACACCAGATCTCATTCCTTGGGTCTGCATAAAAGGACGGCAAACTTATAGTGCAGAATACATAAAATGAAGCTAGATCAATTCGTGTTCATCAATTCGTGCAGTTATCCATGCAATGCCTTTAACAATATTCATAAACCTTTCTCCTAAAATGATTACACTATCTGCCCACAGCAAAAACATTGTAAGTAGCTGTTTTCTGAGTTCAATACTTTCCCAAACCATGAATCCGGGTTGTGTTATGAATCATGACATCATCTTGCACAACAGAGGTCACACAGAAAGAAAAACAATGTCAAATTTATTTCCTTCTCGGTTAATTCCCATAAAATTCTAGAATTATGGAAAAAAATCAAATACCAAATTTCAGATAATAACGACAAATAAGACAATCAAATATCAGCCTAAATTTTGCTTGAATTGAAGAAACACACTTGGAGTCTAGTCTTGACAACCCAGAGGGGATTTGTGAACATGGTAGTTGCAGCTCCAGCACCAGAAGCAGCTATCATATTAGATCCGATTGAAAGATGATGGCTGTCATCTGCATACATTACATAGCTATTATAATTCGTAATCTAGATGGGGGAAGGGGGGTGACACAGCAAGTTAACAACATAAAAATAAAGGTTAATAAGCAGATTAATTAATTTTATCACAAAAATAAAAATGCTTCTAACAATCCTTATTTGGATCAACAGAAAATAATGGACTAACCATCAGACTGGAGAAGGCTCTTTAGCTGCTCATATGTACTAAAATAAACCTGCAGGTTCACAAATTGAGACAATTAGAACACTATCAGTTTTCTGCAATTGAAAAAGTTGTGGACACACTAAATATTTATATACCAAAACAATAAATTAAATTATTCAATAATTAACTAACTTTGTCTTAAAAGTAATCATATTAGGGTGGTTCATAGCAATGCACAGGGCCATTTTGAGTCTCCTATCAAGAATCACCAGGTACCTACCTGGTCAATTAGTTTCACCTTTAGTTAAGAATTAAAGTTCACTATTCAGTCTCCATCTGTGTGCTCTATATACATGGGCCATTCTTTAATTTATTTGAATGGCTTTGCGCACTTTATTTATTTGAAAACCAATGTAGTATGAATACTTAAGTCAACATGGTGTTATGATTTGAGGCATTTTGAGGAGTTTCTTGAATGAAAGTGGATAATGTTTTATTGTTTTGATATGCTCTGTTCACCTTCATTTGTTTTTCCTTATTATAAGTTTTTTTTTTTGTCTTCTATAATTGTATTTTCAATTCCTTTTCCAATAAAATTATGATTTTAACACACTCTATTTCTAATTTTCATAGCAGTGTGCAGCCCAGTAAGTCATCACCCTGAACCAGCCATAAAAATGGAGGTTGGTTGATATGTGGTCAAGGGCACAATGATGCTGTACTCCAGTGTGAAAAAAATAAAGTGAATCAAAATCAAATCTGACAAACAACCATGAAATGCACATATTTTAACTCAATTCAGAAAGTACTAATGTTTCTCATGAATGACTTCATACCCCAGGCTTTTCAGAGATATAGCATGATCCTTCATTTATGTCAACCTTCCACAAGAGCAAGGTAGGCAGTAATTACTATAGTATAGTCCATTACCAAATCCATGGCTATAATTTAGAAGGGCAGTTACAAATTTTGGACATGAAAGGCAATGAATTTGTCAAGATTTTATTTGTTGTTTAATCCATCAAGAAAAATAACACATTCAAACAGAACACAGACAGGGAGAAACGACTCACCGCCCAATTTGGAAGTAAAGCCAGCACAGTAGGCGCAAGCCCTCGGTACATTCCACGTAACCCCTCCTTGCGAAAAATTTGCTCCAAACTAGCAACTATTATGCTGCCTGCGGACAAACAACACTCATAAGCTAGAGTCTCAATATTCAGTTTCAGCAGTTCAACCGATGGTAAAATTCCCCACTGTTGTTTCATCCTTCATATATTACTATTAACAAACCGAAATCTAAAAACGATGGCAACAACTCTTAGGCTAAATACAGGGCAGGCAAACCTTCCTCGTTATCTTATTTATTTCCCAGAGCTAAAATAAATGAAACAAATAAAAAAGGAGCCGGAGGGAGGCTTGCGGTTATACCTTTAACACTTCCATTTGTGAGTTGCGGGACACCATGAACCTGAAACCTAGTTTTGATGACATCTAAAGGACACACAAATGTAGCAGCAATAACCCCTGCACCAAATTACAAGACACGAAAACAGACAATTACAAATCGAATTGAGCAGAATGTAAAATTGAAAGAGGAAACTGCGAAAAAAAGAATATAATAGAGGGATACCGGCGGAAGCACCAGCGGCGGCATTGCAGAGGAGGCCCTTGGGATTGATATGATTAGCGGCGTGGGCGTCGGCAGACATTGGCGGCGAAATCGAGGGAGAAAGTGGCGAAGATGAAAAAGGAATCCTCTCTGGAGAGGGCGGTGGCGGAGGAACAGGGTAGTCGCATGGCCTGAGAATTAGGTCACAGGAGAAAGACACAGTCGCTCGATGGATCAATACTAAAATTTTGTTTTGGGATTAAATTAGGGTTTGGATGAGATCCAAGAAGACGAGTCAAAAACGATACTTCTTCCTCTACCACAACACCAGACCAAACAACAAATACCTCTCTCTCTCTCTACTGGGTCCCGTCTCTAAGAATTCCAAAGTTTATTTATAATGCTTAACGTTCATCAATGTATCATCCTTATCAATTCTAAGAAGGCAGGGGAAGTTTAACTAGTTACCAGTTCTCTCCTCTTTTAATCTTTATTTCTCAAATATCAGAATGTTTATTTATTTATTTATAAATAAAAGTAAAAAATCAATTTATGATTTATAGTAATATTCTCCTCCATTTGTTTCATAATACTTAAATGACAATAAGAAACATTAAATTATTATTATTAAATAATAATGTTAGTGCTTATTATTTAAATTAAGTATTTGAATTTATGATATAAAAAAAATAGCTTTATTTTCTCTCTTTGTGCTATTTAAAAATTATAGAAGTATTATTTATAGTTTAATATTGGTATTAATCGTGTTTTAACTTTTCTTTAGTAGATCTGTTTTCTTTTTTTTTTTCATCTTCTACTTTCTCTCCATGAAACTTTATAATTCTTTTTCATTCTTTGTTTGATCCATAAAGAAGAGATGGGCACTATCCTATCTTAGATGAGAAAGAATAGTAAATAACTTGTTAATATTTTTGTTAAAAAAATAATCTTGTCAATATTTTTGTTAAAAAAATAATCTTGTCGCATATCTTTCCAAATCTTTTAATCAATAGATTAATCGCATTTATTGGATGTGTCTTTGTTATGACGTCCAAGAAACTGAATTAAAGTTGTAGAATTTTTTTAAAATGATTTCTATGTGGCTGTTTTAAAAAGGGGATTCATGGAGGATTTCTTTTGGCAGTGACTTTATTTAATAATATCTAAGGTTTGCTATTAGAAAAAAATGATTTTTAGGGTCAAACAAACGTGTTTTGCATGGCATATGTCATTAAGTCAACTTATCATAAATATAATCAGTTATGTGATTTTTTTCAGCTTAGTGAGTGATTTTTTTGCATAATATAAACAGTTATGTGATTTGAGTAGATTTATAGTAAGGGTGTCCAGATGGTATAAGTTTATATCAATTCATATGTCAAAACAGACAGAACAGATTACGATACTTATGTCCAACATTTCATGAGATCTATAAAGAAATACATCTAATTTGTGTTATCCTAATATCTTTGTTTCATGTGACAAAAATAAAAAATAAGGTTCTTTGGTACGTCTTCCATTAATTATATGTATTATATTTAAATTAATTGCTGTATGTATGTGTATTTAATTTTTCATCTATTCACACAGAATAAAGTACTTTATCATTGTAATTGTATATGATTTTGTGAATAAACATTTAAAATAGACTTAATTGGTATTTACGAAAATTACCCTTGTGCTGCAGATACTATCCTTCTCTAGAATGAGCTTTAGGTATTACAATACAACTATTTTTCTCCTTTACGAGGTTGTTAAAGTTTTAACCATTTCATCCTTCAACCAACTAGAGTGACTGATCTCCACTATGGGATGCGCCTCAAATTAAATTAGAAAATTAAATTTGTAGTATAATTAATTTATGTCATTCTTTTCAAAGATTAGTTAATCATTTTTTAAAAATATTAAAGAATTTTACTGAAATAATTAAATTTTAATAAAATAAAATAAGAATTTTAAATAAATTAAATAAGTACAAGTAATAAAAAATATAATTTTAAATAGATTAAATAAATTCAAATAATAAAATTAAAAAAAAAAATCTTAAACAGATTAAATAAATGTAAAGTAATAAAATAAAAACATAATTTTCAACCGATTAAGTAAATTTAAATAATAAAATAAAAATAGAAATTTAAACAAATTAAATAAATTCAATTAATATAATAAAAATAGAATTTCAACACTTAAATAACAACTCATAATATTTTTTAACACTATAAGATATAATATAAAAAAAATAAATTGTGTTTCTTCATCATCAATTTGGAGAAAATGTTAATTATCACTTCCATAATATCTTGAATATGATTATTGGAAAAAAAAAAGTTTCAATTCGATAGAATTGATGTTAATCAGATATCACAAATAATAATATATTTTACTCATATTTTAAGATAATGTCAAGTACCTATAACTTTGTTTTTATTTTTAAATAATGACAAGTATCTATAACTTTGTTTTTATTTTTTAAAGAGGTACTACAAGAAATACTTTTGATTTTTGATATCTTAGAATTATTTAAGGGTTATTGACGAAAATCATTTGCGAGTTAAAGTATCAATATATTTCATTCTTATCAAAGAAATTACTATTTAATACATAATACTTTTATTATTTGTGAACTATAAAAAAAAATTCACATATATTATTATTATTATTGAATAAGAATAAACAATATGGGATGATATTAAAGAATGTCAATACTAAAAAAATTCAAGTAAGTTAATACTTTTTATTAAATATATCTTAATTATATATATTAAATCATTAACTAATTCAAATAATATATAAAAGTTGATACATACTCCAACAGTATTTTATTTTAATAATTATTATTTTTAGTAATTAATTTTTAATTTCTTTCTATTATAAAACAAAATGAATATATATATATATATATATATATATATATATATAGATATAGATATTTATTTTCCATCGAGAGTATAAATGATATTATTTTTTTAAGACTTAATACTATTTTAAAATTATACTTTAATATTATTCTTACCTACAACTTTAATAATTTTAAATATGTTAAAAGACATATCATTTTAACATTAATTTTATATTTATACAGTTGTCAATGTAATGCTTATCCTAATAATTGTATATACAAAATGATTGAAAATTATGTTTAAAAATATATTATTGATCAAAATCATCTTAATAATAAGAATTTAAAAATAAAAGTTTTTAACATAATTCATGTCTATTATGAAAAAGTAGTAAATTCACAAGAAGAATGAAAATGATATAATTTCGTAAAATTAAAATCTAAAAATTAATAAACAGCATGAACATTTTATAAATATACCCACTACAATTAAAAAAAATCCAATTTATATTTTATAAAGATAAATTAATAAAAAAATAAGTTTTGAAAATACTTTATAATTCTTTTTGAAAAATGATAATGATAGAGTTAAATTTGTAGTCAAGAGCATTTATTATTGATGAACATTTTCAAGAACATAACTGAAGTATCAAATTTTTTCAAAAGAGATATATAAATTCATCTATACATTATAATATATAAATAAAAAATATTATATTTTTTTAAGGAAATTATATTCCATACTAAGAGATTAAGTGATAACCCTAATAAGGTTCGGGTGCAATCGTATCCCCCAACAGAGCAGATTCAACCTTGTCCCGGAAATCACTATCCCCACCAAAGCAAACTTCAAACTCTTCAGAAGGTGTTGTTTTTGTTATCGCCATAGTTAATTGTTAATCTCAACGCTCTTACTAGATATAAATTTATGCACAATCTGTGTTCTCCTTATGTTGGAAGAATTGTGATAGATTCTGTTCTCTTGTTCTTATTCTGATTCATCATTACATTTTATTTATTTATTTACCATATCATGATTATGTGGTTCTTATCACTAACCAATCTCGGCTTCTACTTTTTAACTTCTATTAGTCTCTTGTTTTCAAACAACAAATAATAAATTATTATTTTACCAACATTAATTATATCTCCAGAAGATTATAATTATGATGTCTTGAACAATGCATGTGCTCTGGTTATGATTCTGTATGAAATACTCATCAACCTTGTTAGTGATATAAGTCATATTGTGCTACATTGTAGAAATGACTTTAGGAAATGGCACTGAACGCCTAAGAACAATTTGGACACCAGAGATGAATCGTTATTTCATCGATCTTATGTTAGAGCAGGTTAGTCAGGGTCGTGAAGTAGAGGATCATTTGTTTAGCAAAAGGGCGTGGAGGCACATGTCATCAAAGTTCAATGCTAAGTTCAATTTTCAGTATGAAAAAGATGTTCTTAAGAACCGCCACAAAACGTTAAGGAATCTGTACAGGAGTATTAAGAACCTTCTTGACCAACCAGGGTTTAGCTTGGACGAAAAGCGAAATATGGTGATTGCTGATGATCAGGTTTGGGATAGATATCTCAATGTATCAAAATTTGAAATTATTTTAGATGGTTTCAACTCTACTAAAGGAATTCAATAGGTTATTTTCTGCATAATATAATGCAGGCAGATGTGAATGCGCTGTCATGTAAAGTGAAAAAAAGCATACCCAATTTCAAAGATTTGTGCACTATTTATGGACATGTGAGGGAAGCCAAAGGTAGCTCTTGTTAAACACTAATTTGTATATGTCATGCTTAGAAGGTCCAATTATGTTTCAACATCTAATGAATGTGAATTTCCAGGTGATGCTGCACCAGAAGAGTTATCTAATTCAGGTGAAAAGGGAGCAATTGTTCCTTATGTATCAGAGATTGTATGTGAGGATGCTGATGAAGACAGTGGAATCTCTACCTTGGATAAAACAACTGATGATTGTGAACAAAGAATATCAAAGGAAACAACACCTTCTTCTGCTACCCGGACCCGGACTTATTGGCAGCCACCGATGGATCGTTACTTCATTAACTTGATGTTTGCTCATGTGCATAAAGGGAATCAATTTGATGGTGTCTTCAGCAAACAAACATGGATGGAGATAATTTCATCATTCAATGAAAGATTTGGTTTTGAGTATAGTGTGGATATTCTTAAGAATAGGTACAAAACTCTGAGAAGGCAATACAATTTAATTAAAAGCCTCCTTCAGTTGGATGGCTTTGCCTGGGATGAAACACGCCATATGGTTATTGCCAATGATTGTGTCTGGCAAGATTATGTTAAGGTGCGTATCAATTGAATCTGCTGGGAAATTGAACCTCTTTGGACATACACTTAGAAGTATAATTTGTTATATTGGCAATGAATTGCCTGTCTTTGCCCGAGTTCCCTTTTATGATGATTTATGGAGTTTGGGATGAATGATTCTGGAAAATAGTTTTGAGTGAAGTCTTATTTTTTATTCTTGTTTTATTTTCCTGAAAATAATTGTATGTACTCATTTTTTCAGATGGTCTCTTATAATGAATTTAGTAATAGACTCTCACCCTTCCTGTGCAATTTGAAAAGGCAAAATATACATATTTCATAGATTCTGCAAAGCTCAAGGGTGTTTCTGGTGGTAAAGGTGTAAAGCAGATAAGGGTGAGCTTTGCAGAAACACCCTTGAGTTGGGTTTCTGGTGGTAAAGGTGTAAATCAGATAAGGGTGTTTCTGGTGGTAAAGGTGTATAAGCAGATAAGGCTGATTTTTAATATGCAAGTTGGTACAAACTTCACTTTATAAGTTGATTTTCAGAATGATGAGTTGGGTATGAAATCTATTTTCTAAAAGGAGAGATAGAAACAATATGTTATACAGGGGGATCAAACTCTGTATTTAGTCCCACATTTTTTAATAGGTATTTATTTCTTTCTTAACATGACAAACTTACAAGAGATTTTTTAGATCCTAAAAGTTCTTGCAATAATATACTATCCTCATTGGCAAAGCTTGTGAGCTAATCCGGCCTAAATAAATTTGTTCTTACGGGAATGTGGACCATCTTGAGACGAGTAATTAAGAAGGGTGGAACCTCTTTGCTGAACTCTGGGCTCCTAGGTGATGAGCTTTGATAGATGATGCTTGAGCATCGAATGAAATTCTACCTTAAAAAAGATTTTCCGACATTCAAGTCAACAAAAGATCAAAATGATAATTATGAGCTTTAGTAGATGATATTTGAACACCAAATAAAGTTCCACACTCCATGTGGACTCCTAGGTGATATGCTTTGATAGACAACATTTGAGCACTGAATGAAGTTTCACCTGGAAAAGTATTAAAAGATCAAAATGATAATTAAGAGTGATACAGTGAGTATGAGAAAGAGATGATACTATCTTGGATGAAGGCATGTATAAATGGGCCTCCATATATAAAGATAAATAGTGGAAAAGGATATTAAGTATTCAGGAGAGTTTCTTACTTCACTTTAGTTGAGTAGTTGTTATTTGTAATTGACTGGTTACCAAATGACTTTGGTTGCGTATATCTGAGATACTTCGCAGTGGGTAGGTACAAAATTAAACACATAATTTCTATATTTATGTTTGAACTCATTACATTTTATTTTACATTATATTTTTCTAGATTCAAAATAAAACAAATGCTACTGACTTCATTTTCCTCTATTCCATGTACGTAAAGCCATGCAATGATTGTATTTAATATCTATGAACCTTCCCGTTTTCATCCTTACCTAGAATGCCTTAGGATTATTTACAAGGTTTAAAACATTTGATGTGTCTATGCAGGTTCATCCTTATGCACGACAATATATGACTCGACCTTTCCCATACTATAAAGATTTGCGTGTCATATGTGATCCAAATTTTGATGAAGAAGAATATTCTCTGCCTCGAAATAAGCATCAAAATTCAGTTGATTTTAAGATCGAGTGTCCTTTAGTTACACCCAATTCCAATGAAGAACAATTTATCGGTTTCAATGAGTTAGCTTATACAGGTCAGAAACAGAAGCGCCTATTAGAGAACTGTTCTAATTCTACTAGTCCTAAAAAATCAAGGAATGATGAACAAGGCATGGCTGCTGCACTCCATGAGATGGCAGCTGTAGTTTCAACTGTGTCTGCAAAAAAGAATGATACCTCGATATCAATAGAGAATGTCATAGAAGCAGTGCAAGCATTGCCTGATATGGACGACGATCTGGTCTTGGATGCTTGTGATTTCTTGGAGGATGAAAGAAAAGCTAAAACATTTCTTGCATTGGATGCCAAGCTTAGAAAAAAATGGTTGATTAGGAAACTTCGCACATAGGTGTATCCTACGGCGCCCTTCATTTTTCATTTTGTTATTCATTTTGGTCCATATTTTTTGAGAAGTATTAGCTGATTAGATTTTTTTTGGGAGGATTCTAAGCAGATTAGTGCAACTAATCATTTTGAGAATATAATTAGTATTTTAGAACGCAAATTAATTTGTATATTCATCATGTTTAGTTAATGACTGCACAAAATGCATTTATGTCTAGCAATACACAGGTTATGTGAATGGAAGGTGTTTCAAAAACTTGCATCCTGCAATTGATTGATAATCTGATAGGAACTAGATATTTATTGTAGTGAAATAGGATAAATCCCGATTAGAATAACTCACAAATGCAGTGCTTTGAGAGGCTGCACCTCCCGCTGCTCAACTCATTCAATGATTATCCCCCTCATCCCTACCTTTCTCTTCAAATTATCTTTGCCTTGCTTACACTTTTCCCTTCGCAGTTCATACCCTCCTTGCTACATAAACAAGGTTTACCAACCCAAATCCCTCTTATGCCCTCTACTCACATTTCCCACATGTTCTGACATATGATCCCTAATATAATCCCTTCCGTGAAAGTTTATCATCACAACTGTTATTCCAGTTTATCAGAGGTAGCAGAATGATAGTTCTAGTTTTGACTAAGGTCTCATATTTTAGTTTGATGCCCTTTTGAACACTGGTCCTTATAACTCGCTACTTCATTCTACATATATGGACCCGTCGTTTTATATTTTTGGAAATGTTATTTTTACATTTTTATTATATATAATTCCTTTTCGGATGATGAAATTGGAAAAGCGTATTCTAATAAATTTTCCCCTGTTTTGCAAACTAGAAAAATATGGGAAGACGGTAAAATATTATTTCCATGTTTCTATGTTGGATGATCTTCCTTGGATTGCAAGCCAATCACCCCTGGTATTGGAAAAACTATGTTTCCGAGCCTGAGCATCTGTAATAAGTAAAGTTACTCCAAAAATGACAACCCTACAGATGATAAAATGACACAGTTGTATATTTTGGAATATCCACTCGAACAATGCTTGGGTATTTGACATGGTGAAAAGTGTATAAAACCAGGATCAGTTAAGACATTGATTTTACACTATAAAAATCAAACTAGCGTTAAACATTAATGGAGTTAATATAGTGGCCACTTTCGCTATATAAGGCGCAAGGCCTTGTCAACGAATCAAGAAAATTGAACATTTGAAAACATCCGTTGGTCAGATGGCTACCAGAGCAACTTATCATTTTTGGCACGCTTTTATCACATAATTTAGTTATAGCAAATAGCAAGAGTAAGGCATTAAGCTAATAAACCTGTTATTACAACGAAACACAAAATCCTGAGAGAATGCAGGTGCGTACGCAATTGTTCTAAACCAATAATAGCATTGTCTCGAATACACATTACATTTAATTCCTACATATAGCTTACTTCTCTGTACTAGGTGTATGCCAGTGCCATACAAAGGAAAAAACATTGGTCCTATGACTAAGAATAATTTTCAAGATTGAAACTAGTATATATTTCTTTTTTTTTACCCATTGAATTGAAACTAGCAACTGATGTCCTTAACTGTCTCAATCAGAAGTCAGAATCAAGGATAGTAGACATCAACAGTCCCTGTACAAATTTACTGCGCTGTGTTTTCTCTATTTGGTCTTTGTCAGATAAAAGTGGCCGAACATCCCTGCAATAATTAAAATATTAGGTACATATTTAAGAGAAAGATGAAAGTAGTTACGTAAAATTAAATATCTAATAAATAGGTACAACGTCAAACAAGAGCAAGTCAACAAGAAGATAATGAATGTCTTATTAAAAGGTACAAGTAACAAACGTAATCATTTTCCCTGAGGCCCTAACCTTAACAAAGTGTGAAAGAAACAAAAAAAGACCAGCGCTTTTATGGGTACTTGCATATGCAGCTAAGTTTTTGGTTCGAACAATCATTTGCCTCAATGTACCTACCATGCTAGATGTAGAAGGATGTGGTACAGACAAAGAACACTTAAATTGCCCCCTGATTGGTGCATTATCATCGCTACAGCTTTAATTGCATTAATCTAAAAATTACTTGAAAAAAGCAATCATATCCAACTGTTATAGGGGATGCTTCGAATGATTTCAGATGGTGTGCCTGTTTTGAATATTTATAGATTATTGCTTCACAAAGTGAAAGGTTGTTGCGAAAGATTATTGCTTCACTGGATGAAAAGTGGTCTTAGAAAATCAAGTTTTTTGGTAATGTTGATCATTAAAAATAGGATTTTATTTTTTGGTCTCAAAACTGACTTGTTTCATCCATAAAATCTATAATGATGGATCAAAATAAATTTGTGATTTCGTAGTTGATGTTTGACAGCACATGTGAATAATGCGAAATGACACAGTTGACAGAGTTATACTTCATCATACCTTTCTAACACTTTATCATTTGAGTGTACTTCTTCAACGCTTATTTCACTTGAAGAATCTGGCAGCACATTTTCAGATTCATCAACAGCAGATGCACCATATAAAAATGACAGCCATGGATCACGTGATGTGTTGGAGGTAGACATCCCAGGAGATAACCCAGCAGAAAAAGATTGCCAGTGTACATCTGGTTCACCCTTTCTTGAAAAGGAAAGATCTGGGTAGGATTCATCTTTGCATTTTGATTTCAGCTGACTGTAATCTCTAGTAAAGGAAGTACATAGTTGAACGAAGGACAAAGACTTTGGTAAAAAGGAGACAAAAGGGCAACAAACTAATACTATTTATCAATAAATAAAACCATTCCTATCAAGCAGATCAGAAAGGATATCTTAAACAAGTTTCCATGTTGTGCTGCTATATGATCAACGAGATTTGACCCAATCCACACGGTACACACAGGACAAATCTGCATGAGCAAACAGAGATAGAGATAGTTAGTGCAATTCAACGAGCACAAACATAGATAGTAATGCAAATTGTAAGCAAATTGAGAAATTCAGCAATTGTATAAGAAAAGATTATACACACATCTGAATTTTTAGGGCTATTGCAAGTAGCCAGTATAAACTTCTAAATCCGCCAACTGAAACCTAAAATTAGGATAAATACTACAACAGATCATTCTATACCCCTTTCTAACAAGTTTTGTAAATTGTGTGATAATCATACATAGTCTGTCTAACACACTTGTAACATCCCTGACAGCCACTTGAAATAAAAATATTATAAATCAATTAGAGGTTTTGATATTATAAGCATGACCATTAAAGAAACTATGACGCAATGAAAACCACATGAGTGATCTAAAAGTTTGAGGGTGAAGAGAGCTTGCACAATTGATGGATTTAAAAGTTCATGGTGGTTACTTGCAATCTCCCTAAAGTCCAAGGTGTGTGTCTGTGTTTGCCTAGTCATACTCAAATCAACCGACAATAAAGTAACAACATCAACTTTACATGGAAGCTCATTCTAGATGTGCCAAAGATCTAAACTGAATTCATGTGAAGTAACCACTTCAGGTTCTACAAGCTAAGATCTTGTGAGGAACCACATCTTTAAGGGCTTCTGCATAGATGCAAGATATATTAAAAGCCAATAAGAGCATCAGAAAAAGGTTTCACTTTGCAAAATCACCTCAACGGTTAGCCCCAAGTTAAGATAAACATACTATTAATCGTGAACTAGAAGTAGTAATGAATATTTTCAGAGGCAATAATAGAATGCAGAAATGCAAAGGTCAATTTGAAAATCTGTCTCAATTTGTCAAAGGAAAATTTCATGTCTGTTGTCCCCAATGATGACAAGCAAGCTATAGACTTAAATTACAAGTATCATGCACATGGCCGATGATTAATCGCTAATAAAGATATATATAATTTGATGGATACAGTTAGCATATTTCAAATGAAACTACCAACACTATCTTCTTTAGTTCTTAGTGAATTTGGTGTTCAATAAATCAATTACAAACTTAATCAACTACCAAACCACCCAATTGGAATGTGATAGTTTCAAAACTATAAGGCTAACAATGAACTGAGATATACCTCTATAAAAACATACCAACTAGAACACATTAATTATAGTCACGCAGCAGTTAAGAGGCATCAACAACAAGGCAAAGGTATGGAAAAAGTTCTCATGCAAAGGTACCAAGGGGAATAAATTAAGGTGAAAGATAAATAAAATACCCCAGACTTGGCTTCTGTTGGATGGTCCAAGTCAATATGGCAACACAGCTCAAGAAGATCAAAATCCTCTGCGCAAAAGGGGCATGGATAAGCCGTCCTAAAATCCTCATCCCCATTGACCTCATCAAAATCGATGAAAAGCTCTGCTTCAACGACCAAGCAAAAAGGTTAAACATTTAGCCAGAACAAGACACCCCACAAAACCAAAACCAACAAAAACAGTATCCACAAGACCAGAACGAACAAAACGAGGTTTGAAACAAGGAATCACCGAAGTGTGACTTGAGCCTGGATTGGTAGCTTCTGGAGGCAGTAGAGCGGCCAAAACTGAAATTCTTGTCTTCCATTGACTTGCGCTAAGTAGTAAGTACAGGCACGATGCAAAAAATAAAAGGGTATTTCCGCTACACGGTAAAGTTGTATGAGAGATGGTTGTTGTTGGTGTTTTATTGCGGGTGCCGGTGGAAGATGGGAGTGGTGTGTGTACTATATATATGATGTTAATGTCAAGGGGAATAGGACGAGGAAAATACTAGGGACTTTCGGTTTCGGATTGTGCGTGGTTGTTGCGTTGCGGATCCTTAGCCTATACGAATTCTGGTTATTCCAAATTTACCCAAACGCCCTCTGTGGCCTTGTGCACCACCACCACATATTAATGTAGCCTCCCTTGTAGGCCAAAACCCATTCAAATGTATTACGAGACTACCACAACCACTATCCAAGAATAGGCCTCACTCACTCACTTGCTTCAACGAGATCTAGTGACAATTCATTTTACCCAAATTAAAATGAAATTATAAGTATAAAAAGAATATTTAGTGAATAATAATAACATTGAATATACTTTTTAAACAATAAAATTATATTTATAAGTCTTTTTAGATTTAGACTAATATCGAATTTTAAATTATTACTAAATATTGACTGTTAAGATTATTATAATAAATATCATTTTTAAAATCAATCTGAATTATTTAAATATGCATGTCTTTATGTCAGATAATATATATTTTTTTTTTGAATTTTGATACACAGAATATATGTTGGTTATTTTTTTTAATAAAAATACTTAAAACAACTTAATACCAATTATAAATTTAGTACTTCGTATAATTAATACTAATTTCGGAATTTCATATGTAGAATAGGTTAGTTTGTTTTTTGGATTGAAGTATACTTTAAAGTCCGTACCAATATTAATTTATACTTGCAAAGTAAATGTTAAATAATTTTTCCTCTCTATCTTTCAAATTTTTAAAGATAATAAAGCTCCACACAAATCTATTCGAAGATTAAAATAAGTTAATATGTTATTTTATTTAGAGCTAATATTGTTTTATGATTTTGATTTCTATAAAAATAACATTTTACAGTTTTTTATTTTATTTCTAACACTATTAGCACAGTGACAATTATCTGTTAAAAAAAGGCCATGTTTCTTTAAGATTTTTTTTTTTTCCAAAGAAGAATAAAGGTAAACCCAAGTCTCAAAATGAAATTATTTAAAATATTTAGATATACAAAGGAAAAAAAATATTTTAACTCAGAAAAAGAGATACTCTTCCCATATTAGGAAAGAAAAGGAAAAAGGAAGGTTGAAGAAAGTGTAGACAGAAATGTTTCTTTTCATATCATATTTGCTTCTACGAAGAATTTATGTTACGTCCTACCTAGGCATACCTTTGTATTAAACTTTTTACTCAATTAAATTAAAAGTCGTATAAATGAGTTTACTTTTTATTTTTTTTCTTTCTTAGAACCAAACACATCATTTATACTATTATATAAAAAGATACTTGATAATTTTTGTGTCATATTTCAATTTGACGATTTTATCTTTCAATAAAAAAAATCTATTTTATTTATTTTAAAAAATAAATATTCAAATAATTACTTTATTTTAAAATAATAAATAATTTTTAAGACTATTCTTATAAAATTATACGCATATAAACATAAATTATATTATCATTATATTTTTTTAATTAATTATTTTATATCATTATATAAAAATACACTATTTTATAATTTTAATTTGAAAATTTTATTCTTTAATAAATAATAATCATTTATTTATTTAATAAAATGAATAATCAAATTTTTTTCTTTATTTATAAATAACTAAATAATTTCTATTTTTCTAAAGTAATGACTACATATTTTTTGAATACTATTTTCATAAAACTATATGTGTGTATATATATATATATATATTTAGATTATATATTTTTTAATTAGTTACTCATAAAAATAATAAAATTAGATATCTTTTAATTTAATCAAAAAAGTGAATATTAGATAATAAGACTGAAATAAAGAAAAGCATACAAATTTATAAAGATTGAGATACACCTTTTTTGTGAAAGATTTAAAGCGTATAGTTTAAGAATTACAAACAAACGACCAATCAAAATTTACAGTTTTATGACATAAAAATAAAATTTTAAATAAAGAGAAATTAAAAAAAAAAAAAACGAATAACTAAGAACATTAACCAATATTCTTCCCAGGTCAAACATTAGAGCTTGGAAGTTCATCTCTTCTAGAGTAAGGTATGTGCTGATGTAAGTAATTTACAAATATGACCCTTGTTACTGATTCCTAATCGGAAAAACTGGTACCATTTTTGTTGCTGGTGGTTTTGCAGGGAAAGCAGAGAAAGCGTGGTTACCTGAAATAGGATTCAATGGCGACGAGAAATCGAACTGTGGAGTTTAGGAAGCACAGAGACGCCGTGAAGAGCGTGCGTGCTCCTCTCTCCTCCTCCGCATCTGCTTCTTCCACCGGTCCCGTCATTGAAATGGCTTCACTTCTTCCTTCCAATCGATCATCCTATGCTCCTTTAAGCACCGAGGACCCATCCACCTCTAGGTTTTCCTTTTTCACCGATTCACATTCCATTAAGCTTCTGCAAAAGTCTTTTTGCGCTTTAATTTCATATATTCATGTGCATAGTAGCGATACCCTATGTGTAGTGCCTTAAACCTAGGTGTTGAACTTTGTTGCATTTGATAGTTAATAATGCCTTTAAAATGTTAGGGATGCGTTAACTGTGGGGTTGCCACCGTCTTGGGTGGATGATTCTGAGGAAATAGCTACAGCTATACAACGTGCTCGGGTTAAAATTTCTGAGTTAACTAAAGCTCATTCCAAGGCTTTGATGCCTTCCTTTGGGGATGGCAAAGAGGATCAGCGTCTTATTGAGACTCTCACCCAGGAAATTACATCTCTTCTTAGAAAGTCTGAAGTGAGGCTGAAAAGACTTTCTGCTGCTAGCGGATCATCTGAGGATTCTAATGTTAGAAAAAATGTACAGGTAGGGTAATTTTGCTGTAGAAGTATTATGGATAATCACTCTATCATATGCCTTGCAAACTAATTTGATCAGACTTTAGTTTTTTCTCCAGTTGAGGTTGCCTGTTATTGACTTACTGTTCTTAAGGTCGATAAAGGTTCTTGGGCAATTATTTGTTTTGGGTGCGAAAAAGAAGGTTATTAGTTTGTGGATGAGTAGATAGCCTAAGCTCTGTTTGCTCTCAGTCAGTTCAGGACTCTGGTGACTGTTTTAAAGATATGAGCTATTGCATAGAGTTTATCTTCTATTTTGACTATGATTATGAGGCCTTATTTTGCCTTAGTCTCTCCCATCGTTTGAAAGCCTATTCAGATATTTTTCTTGTTTCTCCTTGTTTTTCAGTACTGTATGTGAAGTTACGTCTTAACCTCATTTGGATTTTGTATGTGAGAGTTAAAGGAAGGGAAAATGTAGGGTGAACCCCTATTCATGTTTGAATGTTACCAATTCACCAGGTAAAGGAAATAGGGGGGTAGTTAAAATAAAACTATTAAAAACAATATAAATTTTTATTTCACCCCTCTATTTTTTTGAAAAAAAAGAAAACTAATGTAATTTAACTTAATATACCTTTTCACCTAATAAAAGTAAGGAGGGTGTGTGAAAAATCTTTATTTCCTTCCCTCCTTTTAGGTTACCCCGGCAAGAGAATGGCTAAATCAAGGCTTTCCCTTCGTTCTCTTTCCCCATTGTAATAATCCTTCATCCAAGTATACTATTAGTTTCATAACAATGATTCTACACTGTTTATTTTGAAAATGGTTCTTTGGTGAGAAGTGGTTTGTAAATACGCAAGACTTTACTTTGATCTTGGTTGCTTGCTCAAAATTTTAGGCAATTTATGACATGCCAGTTTTGCTTTTATCTTGAGATTGGTATGACTGGCTTTTTTGTATTTACTTTTGGCAGCGTTCCCTTGCTATAGACCTTCAGAACCTGTCAATGGATCTTCGGAGAAAGCAATCAGCATATTTGAAACGTCTACAACAACAAAAAGAGGTTTCAACTTTTTATGTGTAACTTATTTTCCACTCCAAAATCTTCTGTATGGCACCACTTGTGTGGTCTGATTCTCTGTTTGATAACTTATCAATCTACTTTTCTAGACTTGTCTTTTCTTGATTTTTTTTTCTTTCTATTGTTAACTCTATTGGTATTCAAATGCTTGAATTTATGATCGCACTATCCTGATTCTGTGTTTGCATCAGTAGGACTGCGGTGTTATTTTTTGTGTTAGTGTTTATGTCGCTTCACTAATGTCTATATTTGTGTGTAATCATGCAGGGTTTCGACGGGGTTGACTTGGAGATGAACTTTAACGGGAGTAAATTTGGATCACATGATGATGAATTCAGTGATGTGGTATGTGTTCTTTTTGGCAACTAATTTATCTGGCAGGGCCATATTTTTTAAGATACCTTGTGCTGTGTGTAAACGATTATAGGAGATGTAGGTACTGAGGGAGGAGAAGGAGAAATTAAAAACTATTTGCAGTCAGTATCAATGTAATGGTTATGTTACAAATTGATGAACCACTTGTACTTGTACCAAATCCTGAACCCTAGTTAAATAAAAAAGAAAATATGACATCATAAAGGAAATATAAAACCAATCATTGAGATGATAAGGAAATGTTAATTAACTGTAAAATACTCAGTCTTAAAATAAAAAAAGGTATCATTGATATATTTTATATTATTCTAACAGTGTGTAGGGTGCATTTATTTTTACCTACCAAGTGATTATTGGTGATTTATTTTCTTTCGTAGCAATTATTGATGCAAAATTCTAATGATGAATGTGCAAGATTTCTGTCCATATGCAGTGATGCCTCTATCAATTCGGAAAACATGAATTATGAATAAGACATGTAACATGAATACTATATGCCATGGACATGGATATACGGCAAATTTTAAAAATCGCAAGACAAAACATGGCTATAATTTAACGTATAAAATTTAATTTAAAGTTAACATATATTACAAATCTTTGATCACAAGAGAGAACTCATGTTTTAAAAATGAGCATCATTCATTGTAAACATAAGAATATGTTAAATCTATCCAATTATTGCAGTGTCCAATTTGGATTGGCAAAAAAAGGTTTTAAAGTTAGAATTAAAACCTGTAAAGATGAAACGAAAAGTATTCAATGTGTATATGCAGTGTCTTACATGAAATTGTGTACAACACGAGTATTTTGTACTGTCCATGCTTATTTCAACCTGTCAGTTGAATCAGGGTGTAGGTGTGTGGAGGAATTGATCATTTCTTGAATAAATGAAAATATGAGGATATATTTAGCATTTATTTGAATCTGAAATGATGTTTCACGTGAAAGGAAAAGCGTGATTCATTAGTCTCATTTTACTACTGATGAAAATTGTCTCTCTGGACAACTTTCTATCATTACAATGAAGTTGACGGTTTAAAAGGAACATTAAATGATATGAAATGTGTACTTACATTCTTCTTCATCCTGAATGTAGTTATATCCAAAGTAAGAGATAATGATATTTGTTATTTGATTAACTCCAGGGTTTTAGTGAAGAGCAAATGACAAAGCTAAAGAAAAGTGAACAGTTCTCAGTGGAAAGGGAGAGAGAAATTGAACAGGCAATTTGAATGCTTTCGGTGTGTTGCTTCAAGACTAATCACTTTGTGTACCTTGTTTTACTAAGTAAAATTTGCTGTAGGTTGTTAAATCAGTCCATGAACTTGCCCAAATCATGAAGGATCTCTCTGTCCTAGTGATAGACCAGGTGAATGCTCCACCCTTGTATAAAATGGATCTATAGATAAAAGGTGACTCATGAAACTGCTGTTCATGCAGGGAACAATTGTGGATAGAATTGACTACAACATTCAGAGTGTTTCTACGTCCGTTGAAGAGGGCCTTAAGCAGTTGCAAAAGGTTCTGTTTTCTCTCATGCTCTTACTTGAGGAGACCTTACTCAGTCTTTATGATTGCAAATTGGAGGTTTTTCTTTCGGAATCTTTAGCTGCTGTTTAGCCTGTTAACATCATTTTAAACTTTGTGCATTGCAGGCAGAGAGAACGCAGAAAAAAGGAGGGATGGTTATGTGTGCAACATCGCTTGTTATAATGTGCTTTATCATGCTAGTTCTCTTGATACTCAAAGAGATCCTCTTCTAGTCATATAATGGACCACTTTCTCCGCCAGCAACATGGTAATTCTTCCGTTCGATGTGAATAAAATTGCATTCTGTTCAAAGACAACTATGATAATGCCCTTCAGGTGTATGGGAATTTGTTTTTGAAGTGCTTGAGCTTACAATTTTGGCTCCTTGTTTATTGAGAGGCGAGTTGGTATGACCTTGTTCAGCATAGCATCGTGTAAAGATATAGTAGTTCCTCTCGCAGTGGCCAATTTTCTTTAGTAAAAAAAGAAAGTAGTGCTGGATAGACAAAATCGTGCTGGAAGATAAGTAAGACGAAGGAGAAGCGCAACTTGTATACATCCAAAAGTCCCTTTTTACAAGCTTAATCTTAATTCTTGCTTTCTGCCACTGTTTATATTCCGCGAGGGAGAAAAATTCAAAATTGTATAGTGATTTGGCCATTCTACTGCAGCAAAGTTAAATATTATTATTTTTATTTATAGGAATTTAATATTTCATTGGTTTAAAGGTCGAAACTTAGATTTTATGAAATGTTAGCTAAATTCAAATATTTCAACTAGAAACCAAATGATAACGGGGAGATAGTAAAACGGGTTTATGGCTAATATTAATATTCTTTTATGCTTTTATATGTATGTTTTTTTTCTATTGGAAAATAATTTTCTTTAGCAAAATTATCTTTGTTAAAATACTTAGAACGTAAATGTAAATCTATTCAAATGTGTTTAACTTTAGCATATTATTATTACTGTATAATTGAACTTTTATATTTTTTGATTAATTAGAATTTCCTTAAATTTAAAGTACTTTATTTTATTTTATTGCAAGTACACGGACTAATCAAACTATTAATCTTTTTCGTTTTCTTTCATTGTCTAGTGATAAAAGCGTAAATATTAGTGGCAACTAAAAGTTGAAGTGCCTTGTTGATTTTTTTTTTTCATGTCACGATTTGATTAATCCGTATATGCTATCAATTTTCTACTATTTTTTGTTAATTCATTCTCTAGAAAGTAACAAAAAAAATTATAGATCAACACCTCGGAAACTAAATAACATTCAAATGAATTACGGACATGATATAATAAGAAGAAAAGATAAAGAAAACTTTTTTAGGTATTAATAATATAAAGAAAGTTATGGATATTAATTAAGTATTTAAAAAGATGATCACGTATCATTCTTTATAATATAATACTAGTACAATAACATGATCTCACGGGTTACAATATGAATTACGGACCTAAAAAACAGAAATTTAATATAGAAATTAAAAGTAAAGTGCACATAAGGTTTAAACTCATGTGCACCTCCATACTAGCATGATAATCACATCTGGTTGGTTATATTATATATAACTTAATTCTATGAGAAAAAAAATACATATATTTATTTATTATTGTTGAATAAATAATATAATATCATTTTTGTTATTAAATAATATGATATCATAAAACTAAAAAATAAGTATACTACTTTAAATAGTTATTCTGTATATTGTATTATTTTAAATATTTCTTTTACGAATATCAAATTGGTTAAGTTTAACGTATTGAAACATAGATAAAAAAAAAAATGAAAGATAAAGCTTTGTAGAAATAGATATGAATACGTGGAAACGAGAAATATATTAAAAGTTAAATAGAATTTGAAATTGTTTCAAAAACCAACTGTAGAATTAAAAGATACAGAAAAAAAAAACATTGTATCTGTAATAATATTTTATTTTAATGACTAAAGTGTAAGAAAAAAAAAAGCATGTAATGCGTTTCTTGTATTTTAATTACAATGATGTTCTTTTATTTAATGAAAACGTTCTAATAAAATTTTTAAATTTTTTGGCTCCATGTTTTCCTTCGGTTTCTCACCGGTCAACGAGAACCCCCAAGTGGACAAGATCTCAATCTATCTCTGTTAGAAACTAACAAAAGCAACTTCAAAATTAAGTAAATTAGTGGTCCAGATCTATCAACTCCAGCATGTAGTAATTCAGCGGTCACGATTTATCGACCGTTGCATTTATGTCTCAAATCGACCGTTGCACCTTTTGTTTGCTACTTGTACCTCTGCTTCATCCTCCAACTTCAAATGTCACACTCTTAACACGCTTATGTTGAGGCCATTGAGGATCTCCGTTTTCTCACTGTTCTTTCTTTAATTTCTCGCGCCTTCTAATTTTAGCATCATGGTCAAAACGGCGTCGTCCCCTTCTTCCTCTCCGGTCACCATAATGGTGTCGTCCGGAGGACGACGCAGAAGCGTGGGACTAACCAGTCCTGTTCCTCGCGCCTCAGTCTCCAGCAACAACCCAACATCCCCTCTCCGAGCTTCCGGCGGAGGTAGGAGACTCTCCGGCGCCGGCGCTTCCACAGGCGGTGGCATCGAAGAAATGAACTCCGAGTACGTGACGTACACCGTCCACATTCCCCCGACGCCGGACCGCAAGCCCCTGACAATCTCGGAAGACGGAAAAGGAAGCACGAGTTTCATCTCCGGCACGATCTTCACCGGAGGCTACAACTCCGTGACGCGCGGCCACTCCTCCGTGGAAATCGAAGCGCTGCCAAAATCCGGGTCGGTTTGCGGAATGAAGGGTTGTAACGAGGAAGCAATGAAAGGAAGCTCGTGTGATCCGTGCGAGTGCGGGTTCAAGATCTGCAGGGAGTGTTACTTGGAGTGTGGTGGGAACAATGGTGGAGGAAAGTGTCCTGGGTGTAAATTGCCTTATAAGTATGCGAGTGATGAGGAAGATGATGAAGAGGGAGAGGGATCTGAAGGTGAGGATCAGCCTCTGCCTCTGCCTTCAATGGCGGAGGTGAAGTTGGACAAGAGGTTTTCTCTTGTTAAGTCCTTCAAAGCGCCTCAGGAATTTGACCACACGCGATGGCTGTTTGAGACTAAGGGGACATATGGCTATGGAAACGCTGTGTGGCCTAAAGATGGTTACGGTGCTAACGGGTTTGAACCCCCTCCGGATTTTGGAAAGAGAGCGAAGAGACCCTTGACCCGCAAGGTTGGGGTTTCAGCTGCTATTCTCAGTCCTTATAGGTCAGTTCAATTCTAAACCTCTTTTCACACTTTCTTTTCTGTATTCTTTCTTCACAACATGCTACTTAGTGGTTGTACTTTTTAGGGTTTAGGGTTGTACTTTTTTAAAAATAAAAAACTTGATTCTTTCACATATATACGGGCTCAGGAATCAGACTCTGAAAACATGTTCAAGAGACTTGGTTTATTTATATGCTAACCATAGCATATCATGTTTCCATGTTTTGGTTCTTTCATGCATCAACAATAAAAGGAAAAGGGCATTGTTTTGTATATCTACTATCTTTTATAGCTCACATAGGATACTTGTGATTGCATCAGTGCCAACTTATAACTATTTCTGTACTTGCCTATTTTGGTTGATGAATAAATTAGTTTTTCTAATGATTTCAGGATTCTTATTCTGCTACGTCTTGTTGCTTTGGCTTTATTTCTTACATGGAGGATAAGACACCCAAACCATGAAGCGATTTGGCTGTGGGCAATGTCTGTGACTTGTGAACTATGGTTTGCATTTTCTTGGATTCTTGATCAGCTTCCTAAGCTCTGTCCCGTGAACAGAGTCACTGATCTATCTGTTCTGAAAGAGCAGTTTGAGTCTCCAAACCTGCGCAACCCAAAAGGAAGATCTGATCTACCAGGAATTGATGTGTTTGTTTCCACGGCAGACCCTGAAAAGGAGCCTCCTCTTGTCACTGCCAACACCATTCTCTCCATCCTTGCAGTTGATTATCCAGTGGAGAAGGTTGCCTGTTACTTGTCTGATGATGGTGGAGCTTTGTTGACATTTGAAGCTCTTGCTGAGACTGCTAGTTTTGCTAGAATTTGGGTTCCTTTCTGTCGGAAGCACAATATAGAACCCCGAAATCCTGAAGCTTATTTTGGGCAGAAACGTGATTTCCTCAAGAATAAGGTCCGGTTGGACTTTGTGAGAGAGAGGAAAAGAGTGAAGAGGGAATATGATGAGTTCAAAGTGAGGATAAACTCCTTGCCGGAGTCCATTAGGAGAAGATCCAATGCTTACAATGCTCATGAGGAGCTACGAGTCAAGAAGAAACAGATGGAAACAGGTGCCTCCGAACCCGTTAAGGTTCCTAAAGCTACGTGGATGTCCGATGGTTCTCATTGGCCAGGAACTTGGGCATCAGCGGAACCAGACCACTCAAGGGGAGACCATGCTGGCATAATTCAGGTTTTTAGACATCTAAAATATCATATTTTAGTTCATGTGTTTATTAAAATCATTGTACATGTTTTTAGTTACACAAAATCGAACGAATAAAATAACCTTGTCCTAAATGTTAAAGGACTAACGCTGTATCTTTTCTGGTATTTGTGTAGGCAATGTTAGCTCCACCAAATGCAGAACCGGAATTTGGTGCCGCTGATGGAGATAACTTGATTGATACAACAGATGTTGATATTAGGTTGCCCATGCTTGTTTACGTGTCTCGTGAAAAGAGACCAGCATATGACCACAACAAGAAAGCAGGGGCAATGAATGCTCTAGTTCGCACCAGTGCCATCATGTCCAACGGGCCATTCATTCTAAATCTTGATTGTGATCATTACATCTACAACTCCTTGGCTCTACGAGAAGGTATGTGCTTTATGCTTGATAGGGGTGGTGATAGGATATGCTACGTTCAGTTTCCTCAAAGGTTTGAGGGCATTGACCCCAGTGACAGATATGCAAATCACAACACTGTGTTCTTTGATGTGAGCATGAGAGCCCTAGATGGCTTACAAGGCCCCATGTACGTGGGAACAGGCTGCATATTCAGAAGAACAGCTCTGTATGGATTTAGTCCTCCTAGAGCCACAGAACATCGTGGATGGTTTGGCAGGAGGAAAATTAAGCTGTTTCTGAGAAAGCCAAAGGTCTCAAAAAAGGAAGAAGATGAAGTTTCTGTGCAAATAAATAGTGATCACAATGATGATGACGCAGACATAGAGTCCTTGCTTCTTCCCAAAAGATTTGGGAATTCTACTTCTCTTGCTGCATCCATTCCTGTGGCGGAATACCAGGGAAGGTTGCTTCAAGATTTGCAAGGAAAGGGAACACATGGAAGGCCAGTAGGTTCTCTTGCTGTGCCTCGTGAGCCATTGGATGCGGCCACTGTTGCTGAGGCAATAACTGTAATATCTTGTTTCTATGAAGATAAAACTGAATGGGGCAAACGAGTGGGGTGGATATATGGTTCAGTTACAGAAGATGTGGTAACTGGTTACAGAATGCACAATAGAGGGTGGAGATCAGTGTACTGTGTAACCAAAAGGGATGCTTTTAGAGGATCAGCTCCAATCAATTTAACTGACAGGCTCCATCAAGTGCTTCGATGGGCTACAGGTTCCGTTGAAATCTTCTTTTCAGGTAACAATGCGTTATTGGCAAGTCCTAGAATGAAGTTTCTGCAGAGGGTAGCATATTTAAATGTAGGAATGTACCCTTTCACCTCAATGTTTTTGATAGTCTATTGCTTTCTACCAGCAATGTCTCTATTTTCGGGTCAGTTTATAGTCCAAACTCTCAGTGTAACTTTTTTAGTATTCTTGCTGGGTATCACAATTACACTGTGTTTGCTTGCACTGCTGGAGATTAAATGGTCAGGAATCACTCTACATGATTGGTGGAGAAATGAACAATTCTGGCTAATTGGTGGAACAAGTGCACACGCTGCTGCTGTTTTACAAGGGTTATTGAAGGTAATAGCAGGAGTGGAGATATCATTCACTTTAACTTCGAAGTCAGCCACTCCAGATAATGAAGATGATGAGTTTGCTGAACTCTATGAGGTGAAGTGGAGCTTTCTAATGATCCCTCCCATTACTATTATGATGGTGAACGCCATTGGTATTGCTGTAGGGGTAGCTAGGACCATGTACAGTCCCTTTCCACAATGGAGCAAACTAGTAGGAGGGGTGTTTTTCAGTTTCTGGGTCTTGTGCCATCTTTATCCTTTTGCAAAGGGCCTCATGGGAAGAAGAGGAAAGATTCCTACCATCATTTATGTTTGGTCTGGATTACTCTCCATTATTATTTCTTTGCTCTGGGTATACATAAACCCTCCTTCAGGCACAACAGAAGATTACATGAATTTCAAATTTCCTTGAGTATGTAGTAGACGAAGTTTCCTTGAGATGTAGATGTATGTAGTAGATTAAATTCAATTACGAGCATATTTTGGTTTCTGATTTCTGATTATGTGTGGCCTACCCTCAATATTCTGTAGGTCAGATGAGAAATGAAGTTACTAACTTCATATGTTGTAGCCTTAAATTTTACTGTCAAACATCTCAAATGATTGAGATGGTCTCTCTTCTCTTCATCTAATGTATGCTTTTACATTATTTCAATATTTGTTTGTACTTGTAAATTCGATTTTATTGGTGTCATGTCAAATAATCGAGATAAATGCAATTTCCTATTCTAAGTATAATTCGTGCAATCACTTTTTACATTATGTTTTTTAGGAATCAATGAGTGTGAAAAAGATAAAAGATCTTTTAGATGACACAATATAATGCAAAAGAGATGATAGTTACAAAATTTAGTTAATTATCGAAACTTCTTAACTCAAAGTTGTAAAATCTAAAGATTTCGTTATTTTATTTTATTTTATTTTATTACAATTTAGGGATAATTTTTAATGTGTATACTTTTATTTTTAATTAATAATATTTTTATATTTTTAATTAATTTTGGGTATGACTATATTTTAAAAGGCACATATTTGACTTTTCATATTATTGTTAACATTTTATTATATCTTTAAAAAAATATCTAAATAGGTTTTAAATAAAATAAATACAACACGCTCTTAAAAAAGTGTCCTGTTTATATTTTTTTTGATAAATATGTTTTTATTTATATCCTTTTAACTTTAATTTTTTTAAATTGTAATTGAAAATAAATTCATTATTTTAAATAAGATTTATCCAATCAAAATTATTTAGACCTTATTTTATATTACTAGTTAAACTTGAATTTTAAACATATTTCCTTACTTTTTTTTTTGTTTATAATTATTTGCAGAGATTATATAAGTTCTAAATTTAATAAATTTTTTTGTAAAAAATATTCTTGATATGTTTTCTATAAAGATGATTTTTTGAAATTCTTACTTGATTTAAATCTTTTTCAAATATTTTGCAATATCTAACATAATTGCAAGGATAATATCTAAAAATTAATTCTAAATTAATTTCATGAAAAAATGATATTATAAATAGAGGCTACAGAAGACATGACATGATAGACACGGCTGTATAACATAAACTCTAGTTTTAGTTCATTGTGTAATTTCTGTTTAATAAAATTTTGTTTTTTACCTTCTCTATAATAATTGTGTTATATTAGTGGTCTTTTTGAAATTTGTTTTTAAAAAGATATTTGTTTCTAAACTGCATTTGAGAATTTCAATTATTTTTCTTAATTAAAATTCTTGGTTAATTCACTCAGTTCTAATTCAGATTGTTTAATTATTCTCAAAACTTTCTTATAGATAAATTGTGAATATTAAACTCTTTATTTCCTTTATTGTTATTAATAACTTTCATTTCTTCAAATAAATTATAAACATTGATGGACCAAATTTACTATTATATTTGTTGAGAGACAACTTAGGAGTTAACTTTACTCTTTTTATACTAATCTCTTTCATGTTATATGGTCTAGTACCATGAATACTTCTAATTTGCTCACAGCAATCACTTTTCTTATATTAATCATTAGTATGATAATATATCATTAATTAACTTTTAATAACACTAAATATTAGTATTTACATATTAGCACATTATCCAATTCCGGGAGGATAATAATATTATTAATGTTTGCCGAAACGCATTCTAATGATTAACAATTAATATTTATCATTTAAGATATACACATCTTAAATGATATACACATATTTATCATTTAAGATGCGTCTTTAAAGAAGATAGAATTCCCTCTAAAATGAAAATTTTAATAAAGAAATCTGAGAGAAGATATGGTTTTGAAAAATCCATAATTATGGTCGAAATTTTCTCAAGAAAGCTAGCTCGCACAAGAACGATATTACACCGACAGCTTCGTGCTTAGTATGAATTGATTGATGTAGTGTTTTTGACACCTAATTGGACAAAAGACCTAAAATGTTCATCTTAAGTGACAAACTACGTTGTCATTTTTCCATACGAATATAGCACTATGATATGACTGCTCAGCCATGGGAAAGGAAAACAAGACCGTAGACATCCCAATGAGATAGCCACCAGATTGATCAAAATTCTACGCCTCCACTCAGTGAAAAAGCTCTTCCAGCTTCCCCCGCACCAAACTACTTCAACCCTTTTACAATAAATCAATAAAAATATCTGCATGCACAAAATTCATGTGAATTTCACATGAATGAACTAGCTTTCTGCCCTCTGAAAATTTGGTGAGAAACAACTCTGGTTTAACCCATGTAAAACCCTTCCAAAGTCCCAAGAGTCAAGAAGTATGAATAAAATCCAAAATCAGACCTCAAATGAAGTCATAACAAATCCATATTCGGTAGATGGTCTGTCTAGAGAATAAACTATACAATCTTTGGCCTCATCTAATGCCCCTCCTATACTTATCTCCACATTTCATATCCACCAAAAACACGTAGATATCAAACGAAAAAGTCGTGTTTGCAATTGGTGATTATAATAATGACAACTAAAAAGAAAACTGATCTTTCACCTTTCGCCTGTAGCTTTAGCTCCATCAATAGACATGTCCTAAACCTTTATTAGAATAGTACATTATCCTAACCTCAACGCAGAACTGGAGACTTTATTCCCCACTTTAATTTATTACCCAATTATTATATAGCAACAGCTAGCAATGCTGAAGCCAACCACATAGCTCACATTTTTTAATTTATCATAAAACTGCCAATAAAAACCTTCAGAAGTTAAACTTTTAAAGTTTAATTCTTAAGGCAAAGAAATTTGGCAAAAGAGAATTTCTAAATGCCAAAATCCTTAAAAACTTTATTCTCGTCCAAGGAAAAAAAGACAATCAATTCTTAAAGATTGCAAGTAGTTTGAACAATGGCTCCTTACTTTCCAGTTTTCACAACGAAAATGTTAAAAAGGGCACATGTGGACATTAAGATTAACGGAATGGGACCCCAAAACATCTCAGTGACACTGAGGAAACACTTAACAGCAACAATGACGCCCGGACCCTCATCCCATAGTAGCAGATGTAACAATTGACTTAATTCGTTCCACTCCTAGAACACAACAAAATCTTTTATATAATTTTTTATTAATAAATGAAAGCATCGAACAATGTCTGGATTGAGGAATAGGAGTAGGTCCCATTTTTTGTTTCATTAATTGTAGGATAGAAAAAAGTGGGAAGCGTAAATCCAATTATGGAAGAGAACACATAAGACAGAATTGCCAGCTATGCATGCGGTGAAAAGGACAAAGCGAGAGTGACACGCAATGAAAAAATAACACAAAGGTTGAAAGATAGCTAAATATGTTCCGCCACTGCCACCGAAGCATGATTCCCTTCGACTAGCTGCCAACACAATCCAAAGGGAGGGGCTCCTAGGATTATTCTACTGCCTAATTTAGCAGCGCTGCCGGCCATATTGGATGCCTCATTTAGCCGTCAACTTCTATTTTAGCCAGTAAGCACCAGCAGCAGCAAACACTCCCTCTCCCTCAACACATAAAAGCTAACAGGATAAAATACAAACCACTCTCCTTAGATCAGCAAATCCAGTCAAGGTCGTTCAGACCCACAAGAAATTGAATGTCCATAACCAACTACTCATCCAACATCCTGGGCGACCACAAGCCAGAACAGTAGTACTAATAACTTCTACAAATTAAACTACAGCTTTTATAAACTATGAATTACATTTAAGAAGGCGAATCTTAAATAAGACGTTAAATGATAAGAATACAAAATTATTTTTCTTAAAAAAGTTATACTTGTATTAAACTTAAATAAAAAATTAAAAAAAATCCTAGAAGAAGATCTTAAAAATAATATGATACGATGATATCTATTTCCGTGTAGCCTGTCAAGACTAGTTCCAGCTCATATATCATAAGTAATAATGGATTCAATCTTTTCTTGTTTTATTTGCGAAACCATCTTTTTCAAATTCTGACTGTCAAATACTAACAGCAATACAGAACGAAAATTCTTATTGGATACCAGGTCTATCTACTCAAGTCCATGAGTATAGATTCAAGAATAAATAATCCTCCCAACTATTTTCAGTTCACACTTGGGACCTAAATGTCACCAATTACTAATAAATTAACAGTACACCACTTTATATACTAGAAGAAATCGGGAGATCTATTTTTCTTTCTTTCATTTATTTTTATTTTCAAATGAGGAATGACAGAAAAATAATAGAATATAAATGACAGAAAAAGCATCTACAGAAGAAATACAGGAATAATAACATCTAACTAGGGACGAATGATGAGGAAGGAGAAAGAAATTGAGTGTAATATGTATGTACCAGGCAGCAACAATTTAGTTAAGAGAGGGAGAGTGTGCGTACAAGTCAAAGGGAGCCCACAGAGAATCGAGAGGGCAAGGACGTTTGGAATGTAAACGGAGCCAGGGTTTTCCACTACCGGACCAATGCAACAAACTAACCGGACCAGGGTGCAACCCACGGCAACTACCCTTCACGTTATCACCACCCAAACCGTGCTGGTTCCATCGGTGCTCAATGGGCGCCACGTGTCCCGCGAACACCAGCAAAAACGGCGGTAGCGAACCCAGCTCGTAGATCCGATCACTCTTCTGAATCTCCATCCACCTCTCGATTTTTTTCGTGTACCCCTCCTTCCTCCACTTCACCAGATCCATCACCATCACCCCCGTGTTGAAGTAACACGCCCTCCGCTGCGCGAACGTCCCCGCCAAATTCGGCTCCGACCAGAACGCCGCCGTGAAGTACTTCGTGAAGTTCGCGTGGCAGTACTCCGGCGCGCCGATGGCTCGTGAGCCCAGACTCGCGCTCCAAAGCTTGGCCACGTCGTCCACCACCACCAGATCGGAGTCCAGGTAGATAACTCGCTCCACGCAAGTCTCGAGAAGGTCCGCGAGGTAGTTCCTGGCGTAATTGAGAGGCTGCTCGAGCGCTTGGCGCACGGAGGAGGAGATCAAGTGGGAGACGGTGTTAGGATCGAAGTAATAGACGTTGAACTTCAAGTGCGGGAAGGTGGACTCCACTAGGGTTTGAAGATTCGTGTCGGAGACGAGGAAATGGAAGAAGACGTTCTCCGGACAGAGGGAGTTGCGGAGGATGGAGTGCACGGCGGCGATTGAACCGCGGAGATATTCGACGTCGAGTGTTATGGCGACGTGGACTAAAGAAGGGTCGCAGACTTTTGTTTGGGCGGAAACCGAGGCGCATTCGTGGGCATTACGGAAGGGAAGGGTTTTTCGGAAGGAAAATCGGTTGGAGGATCGAATTGCTTCGGATTGGAAGGAGGGGGAGAGAATGATAAGAGCAATGACGAACATTGCGGCGGAGAAAAACCCCGAGAATCTCGTAATTGGAAACATTTTTATTTTCTGTCTTTTGGTTTTTGCCCCCTCCTCCTCTAGGGTTCAGGTTGCGCGTTCAGAAGCGAATTGGGAGAGAAGGATAATCCATGCGGAGCGGTGCTAACATGCGCACAGTGGCGCTTTCTAATCTTCCTCTGCTTCTGTTGTTGAGGCCATGTGTGAGTGGTAATGTAGGTTGGTGTGGAAGAAAGGAGACGATAAGGGAGTGGTGTGGAAAAGGTGTGTTTTCTTTCCAGCTTGGTCTTTGCGGTTTCCACTTTCCACCACTCAAATGCTCTGCCCTTCACAACTCCACCCTTCCATAAACAACACTGTTATCATTGTCATTTACAAACCCTTCTTTAATGGGTAAAAACTGGATTAAATCAGCAATTACAATTAACAGTTGTCCTTGTCTTTTTATATCCTTGTCCCCACTCCCCGCGTATACCATTTTCAAACCGCTCTTTTCCTTGCCGGAGTGGATTATGCCAAAATCCAAAAATATCCAGGCCGACAACCATTTTTTTTTAAATTATTTTAGAAAACCATCAAATATGAGCGAAAAAACCATCTTCATTTAGGCGTAAATAAGTAAAATACATATAATTTAATTTCAACCATCTTCTAAATTTTCAAAATAAACTATTTACAAAAAAAACTACTCGTGAGACTATATTTAAGGTAACGTGTATTTCAAGGTACGATTTTATATTTCCGGGAATTATAATGAACTATATTTCCGTAACATGTTTTATTAGTTCTTATTTTTCTATTGAAATATAAGATACTTACACTTTCTCGTTAGGAACGTTGAAGTTGAAGCAGTCTATATATTTATAAAAAAATCACTTAAAATATATCAAAATCGATTTTTTTAACAAAAATTATCTGTTTTTTTGTCTCATTCAAACATTTGATTCGGTTAGAAAAATAGATAAAAAACAGATTTTTTTGTTGGAATATAATGTTCTTTTTTCATTTTTCTCTATTTGAATAGCCTATTTCTCCCTTTATTTACTAAAGTATACCATCTAATTGCAGAGGTCAGAAATCGAACCCATTTCTTAACATATTTTGTCCAATTTTTCAACATTGGATTTGGGTTTGCTTTGTATTTGTCATGGGCTGTATAATTTTAAAGAGAATAGTTGGACCTGAATCATTGCTACCTATTAAAGGTCGTTCTGGATCTCCTTGAAGGGTTTTGCATTCTGCACCACCATGAATTTAAACCTGCACCTCCATGACGGATGAATTTAATGATAATTGAATGATAAAATTATAATTAATTTTATATCACTTTTTATTTTTTTCGTTTTTAAATTTTAAAATGTTTAACAAAATAACCAATTTTGACTTATTCTTATGGAGTGTAGTTTTTTTTTTTTTGGATGAATCAATATATCTTTATGTAAAAGAAAAAAGACTTATGTCTTGAAACATCTCGATAATTGCTGATAAAAAGAAATTGAGAACCATCTCTTACTATATGTTTTCTTATGTGCATACAATCAAATTCTCCATTGTATTTTTAAGACTTATCAACATGTTATAATAAATTACTCCGTCCTCGTTTATAATGGTGAGTTTCTCAATATTTTTTTCTCCTCTTTATTTATTATAATTAAATTTGGAAATAATATATTTTTTTCGAATTATACTTTTAATGTAATTAATACAGAGAAAGAAATTTTAGTTATGATAAAAAGATGTAATAAGACATTAAAATAAGAAAAAACACAAAATATAATAAATTACTTATTTAAAATTATATCGTCATGTTTCATGGATAGATATGGGTATCAACCAATATCTGATTAACCCTAAGACACGCTGGATTATCCGCGCCATGATATCATTAAGATAGATTATTAGAGGTAAAGTTTGACTATTTCTAGCCTAAGGACACGTTAAAAAAAATAGATGGAGAAATCAATCACTTAATACCCTATAAATAGATCCTCGAGAAGGACTAACCCCATCCCATTACTATTTATTGGGTCTATAGACCAAACATTCCCTTAAGATCCGCGTTTGGACAGGACACCTAATGTGAATTTGACTACACACACAGTGATTCAATCAGACACTGAATTGTAATGTTCATTTTGCTGTACTTATTAAATGCAACCAAGCCAGATCCAACTGGGATAGTTAAGAACCTAGGTGTGGGAACTTTGTTAAAATATTACAAGCAAGAACCCAAGAAAAAAATGAAGGGTTGGAATCTCGAAGGTAGAGGAACAAGAAGTTAAGGCCAGCTTAGCTTTTAAGAGATTTTTCTTTTATTTTGATACATTTTTATCTCAATTATATTTCATATTTTTTTCTTTAACATATTGAAAAAAAATGTAAAAGTAATATTTTTTTCAATTATACTATTTCCATACAAATACTTAAAAATGAAATAAAGATAAAGCTTTTTTTTTGTAATTAAAAAGAAATCATGAGAACGTGGTAACCATTGTCGTGACACGGTTGGGTGTTGGATCTGGGGGCAGCAGCTGTCCCTGTACCATAATCAAGGACTTGTACATATGAACGATCATCTTCTGGTCGTACTCCTTGGGCGGTGGGCCCCTCTCGAAGCCACCGTTGGCGGAGGTGGAGTCGCCGCCGTAGCCGACGGCAGAGGCACCCATGGAGCTAGCCAGACCCAGCATCATCCTCATGTAGGCGTCTCTGACCCACAGCACCAACTTCTTGGGCGAAGAGATTTTGCGGATTTTCATCTTAGGTTTGATCTTTATGCGCCATCTCCTTCTTCTTCGGTTCTCTCCAAGCTCAACCGTTTCTCCCTCACGTCCTTCCCACCCATGCAGTCTTTGGTATCCCCTTATGCTTCTCCTCCAGCACTTCTTCAACCCCACTGAGATACCTTCCATTGTTTTCTCCTCTTCCTCTAACTCAAACAAGAACCAAACCAAACCAAAACAAAAACACAAGAGAAAGAGCTAGCAATTGAGGAAGAAGGAGAAGCAATGAAGTTTGCTACATGTTGATGCTCTTTATATACTCGCACATATATAGAATAAACAATAATAATTATTTGACTTGCACTTTTTTTTCTTTTAACTCCTTTTAATAATAAAATATTGTATTTAACTAATAAAAATAAATATAAACAAAATTTTAAAATAGTTGTGTGAAAAAAAAAAAATACAGTATAAAACTATCATCATTCTAGAATAAAAGGAGAGAAGAAAAATAATAAACAATACACTGTAATTGAATTAAGAGATAAATGATGTAATATGGATAAGTAAACCATCATTCTCAATTATTCAAGTTTTTGAACTCTAAAATTGATATAATACATCGCTGCTTTTTATTTTTTGTGGCTGTTCGCCTTAAAACAGTACTATTTTGAAAAAAAAAAAAATCACCAAATGTTCCATTGTATTTATATCCGTATTAGACTCGTATGTTTTTTTTTTCTCAATACTAGGATCATAAATCCATTATCTTGCACACAAATCATATATCCATGCGTTTATTATACTAATATCAGTAGTTTCGTGAGAAAAGCTATCTAGTATAATGTTTACGTCACGTAACATTTAATAATAATGATAATAGTGTTATTATTATTAGTTCCTAGCTATACACTTGAAGTTAATGCAAACTTGTGATGGTTCCAACCGAAGATTCATCAGAATTTATCTTCGTGTTCTAACAAGATTGTGTGTATCAATGTCATAATACATTCCACGAATATAAATAATAAAAATAGAGAAAGAGTGGTTGTTTGCAGAGTGAATATTAAATCAAGTATACCTACCTGCAGTTGTTTTCCTAAAGAAGATATAATTTGAGGATGCATCCTGTTATATTTTCTTTCTTTTGGAAAGGAATAAAGGCATTTAACTAAATAAGGAAAATGAGCTCATATTAAAGAGAAACGTAATATGTGCATGATTGTAAGTATTTTTTATATTATAATTTTTTATCATAATTAATTTAAAACCCCTACAAACTTTTATATCGAATTATGCATAAATTTTAAAATAAGTATAACAATTATATTATAGCTAAAAGTTTTAGTATAACTTACACATTTTTCACTATTATACCAAGTACTGCCCACTTATCTTTTCCTTTATTTATTTTTATCGATTATATCAAGAATGTATAATCCTCAATGAAAACCTTACGTGGGTAACAGACATTCTTTAAAGGTTTAAAAGCTAAAAAGCTATTTTAGTGATGATAGACGGTAAATAATCAGCCATTAGCACATATACTATATAATAAAATAATATATATATATATATATATATATATATATATATATATATATATATTAATTATTAAAAAAGTATTGAGCAATTTTTCATATTTAATGTTCTTAAACGCGTTGGTTTGCAGATTCTTGAATGAAAATATCGATGCATTTAATTTGTGTAAAAGGAGAAAGAAAGAGTAAAAATGAGAAAATAGAGTGTGGAATGGAGGTCACGAAGTGGGGTAGCTTAAAGTTGACTTTTGAAGGGTTATCTTCCTTCATATGTTCCTCCGTCTTTCGGCTGGTGGTTGAGGAGACGACATTTCCATATTTTCTCCCATTCTCTCTGTTTTTATAAGCTTTTTTAGTGTCAATTTGCATTTGGAAAAATCATTTAAATAATATTTTAAAATGTATTCTAACATTTTTTTCAAAAACTTCTCTGTTTATTAAAAATATATCGATATTTTTTAATTAATTAGAGCTTGAGAAGAAAACTGAAAAGGCACCTCTAAATGAATTAATGTTTTGCGCATAATGTAGGTATAAGTGAATAAATGCGGCCGGCATGTATGAGGAGGTATCAATTAATTTCCACCGAGTTGCGTTTCATATGGGGTAACAATATATGAGTTACTTTGCTTTTACTAATTCATCATATCCGCAAACCAGATTAACCAGTTTCCAATAAATGCCTTTCTCCAAAAATATTCTTATACTAGTACTATTTGTTAGGACTAACCATCAATGCAAAAACAACATTTACCAATAATTAACATAAAATATTATTAATTAGAATTTCAACTTGAATTTCAACATTTTCGAAAACTCTTTTCTTGAAAGTTCTTCGTGGAACAGCACTTTATGAAAGCTATTCCCGTGATGTCACCCCCACCACCACCTTATCATACCTTTCATAACGCTATTCCCCTCTTCATTCACTGGGTTCAAATTTGTATTATTTTAATATTTTTAATTTATTTTCTGTTATAATTTAGATATTTAAATTTTAGAAAAAAAAACTTATTTAGTTAAAATTTAGTATTGGTTTTAAGATTAATAAGTGTATGATTATTTTAATATTGATTTACATAGGATGAATATATATTTGGTAATACGTTTGGTTTTGGTGGAGCACGATGAACATATATTGTGTACATTGCCTTTTTTTTTTTGGTTTGATCTGTTATTTACAAAAAGGAAAATTGCCTAAAGGAACAATGTAAAACATACACATTTCATATTAGTTGTTAATGAATTCATAAACTCTCTCTTTTTTTACATCAATATAGAATATTTAATTTTTTTTTACAAGAGTAAGATTTATTTTCATTTCGTATCAAATTCAACAGTTATAGTTATTACCTGTAAAAAGCTTACTAGTTTTAGAAATTAATACACGTAAACGTCGTTGTATACATATTCTAAAATGATTTTTGTCACTATTTATTAATAAAATACACATATTATAATATTTAAAAGAGATAAAAAAAAACAATGCTTCGTAAAATCATAAAATATTTATAAAAAATTATGTACTTTTTTAATTACATCTTGTATTAAAGATTAAAGAAAGTATTGTGTGTTCTGTTATATTTATTACACTTACTTCCAGCAGTTGCGGTGATTAATTGAGTTGACATTGACGGAGCCTCTGGTGTTTACATTGTCATGTCAATTAATTAGCAAAACATCACTACATTACAAAAGTTAACTAAAAAGTCTTTTGTACTACTATTATGAGTTAATAACTGGTTCGTTATTCTTGTCTATTTGTAATTTATTCCATAAGAAATAAATTATCAGAATTAAATTTTTAGTATAATAAATTTAGCTACATAATACCGACACTTAGATGAAGTCAAAATCCTCGTAATATAAATATATTTTCTTCTTAGAGTACGTTTGAACGAGTATTTTCATAAATATTTTTAAAAATGAAAATTAAAAAAATTAAAGCTAATTTTTAAAATTAAAATGATTCTTTTAAGTTACGGCTAATTAATTTGTAGAAACGCTTCCTTATAACCTGTCTATATTTTTCTTTTTTTCTTTAATTATATATGTAAGGTAATTTTAGCTTTCAGAAAAAGTGAATTTTTTTTAATTTCACATGAAAAAATTGGTTAAAACATATCCTTAAGTTGGATAGGATTGAAGACAACAATATATGATTTGGTCAATTAAGTTTAAAGACGAAATTTATGTGTTTGAACCTGCTATTTAAACCCTTCATACTCCTAATAGTTTGTAAATGTTTTACATTTTTGACCAAATTTTATTCTTTAACTTCTGATAAAAAGTTCTATTTAATTTAGCATCACTATTAATTATCCTTGATCTTTTTCACGGGATATAAGATTAATTAAATCCTTGCGTTATCATTTTTCTTTCTTATCTTTATTTTTATTTTTTGAGAGAAATATTTTCTTTATCTGCTTTTTTTTAACAATAATAACATTCCACGTTCTTTTTACCATTTAGATATGCAATTTTTTCAACTTTTATTTTTACCACTTTTTAATTCCTTTTTCGAGTTTCTTCTCTATTTTCATTAATAAACATTTCTGATCGAAATAAAGTACCATATTTTTTTTCCTTTTCATCCAGTTCTTAAAAAAAAATAAAACTTTTTGTAATTTTAAGATAAATATCACCATCAAGGATAGAATAAATAAATATGAAAGTAAATAAGAAATAATGAAAACTCACAAAATTCAGAGATAACAACAGTTTCAACACATCATCTTTATTTTTTATTTCATTCTATCTTTTCTTTAGTAATTCAGGTGTGCATTTCTTAATTTCGTACAGGCTCTTATCAAACGGAGGATTTCGCACATCTTCTTTTCTGTAGTATCTCCAACAGCTTCTCACAATTTGAGACAAATTTTTTTTTTTCCAGAAAAAATTACATAATACGTAAATAATTGACACAGTTGAGAGCAAATTTACAGTACCCTTTAGCTTTAGTTTCATACTTCTTTAACTCCACAATGTTAATTATACATAACATTAAAGTCAAAACAAATGATTGAATTATATTTTCTTAGTTAATAAATGTCATTTATCTTGTGATTATTAGCACTGCATTTTGATAGGGGAGATTCGTTTATACATTAACACAAGAAATTCACCAGACAACCACTTCAACATTGAACACTGATCAATGACACAAAACCAAACCTGCGATTAACACTGAATATGAATAGCGGAACTGAGTTTTATTTTTCTTTCTTTTCTTCTGCTTAAATGTCGTGGCTTCTTCTGCCCACACCTACCACGATGAGTACAGTTCTTTTTCTCTATTGGCATTCATTTTTGTAATACAAATCTGAATCTACCCGAGTTAATACAGTAAAAAAAAAACTTACAAGGGACAATGAATTGCTCAACCACAGTAGGCTAAATATTAAGCAAGTAATAAGGAAGACAAGACAGCACATAAATCAAGACAGAGTAAGAAGTCAGATAATCGGAGAAGAATATTCCCTGATATGGTTTCATCTTTCCACCGCTATTACCTGGCACATAGTATTGATATGGTGTTCCTGGTGGATAGTAAACTACCGGTGGATATTTCGGCAGGGGTGGTCCATGTGGTATGTCGCAATTATCTGGACATGCTGGCTTTGGTGGTGGTGGACATTCAACTATCGCTGGTGGAAGCGGAGGTGCCGGTGGAGGTGGTGACGGCGACGGTGGTGGGGGGCACTCTACCACAGGTGGCGGTGGAGGTGGCAGGGGTGGACATGGGTTCTCGCACTCGGTGCACATTGTGCATGGGACTAAGTCTTTGGCTACCTCTGAAGTGGCTTGTTGGGTGATAGCTAGAACATTAACACTGAATGCAAAGAAGAGAATGCAGAAGAAAGAAAGCAAAGGCAATGAAGTTGACATGATTTTCAGTTAAGGTTTGAGACTTGGATTTGAGCAAGAGAAGATAGAAGGTGGTGTGAGCTATAAAGTAAAATGTGAGAAAAAAATGGCTTTTACTTGTTTCAATATTATAAGACCGATAACGATGGGATACGCACGTGTATATTGTATTCGTGACCTGACCGAACCTGTTGTCGGTGCTTTATCTTCTACGGCATCATCTCATCATCAAATCTTGCACCAAAAGCATATAAAACAAAACCTCAGATCTGTTTCATGTATATCTTACGAATGGCAGACACTACTAAGTTGCGTGGCACTGAGTTAAGCTACGTGATGCATTAGTCACTGGTAAAGTATTGATAATGCATGAAGTTCAGTTTTTGGTGTGCTTCTTTTTGGTAAATTGTTATTGCACCGTGATAATTTGACACTGTCGAATGTATTTATATCCATCTGACATTGTTATATGGTAAAAGAATTATTTTTTATTTATTTGTTTATGTGTGTTATCTTTTCTTTATTTTTTATTTGGATTTTAAAAATATTTATTAATAAATCATATATCAAAATATAAAAATTATTTAAATATTTTTTTATTTTTTATAATATTAGAATTTTATTTTTTTAAAATAAATGAAACATTAAGAGGTTTTTATTTTCTATATTTATTAAATAAGTTTAAAAATATTTATTACCAAATCACATATCAAAATATAAAAAACAATCTACATTATATATCTTTAATATGAGAATAATATGAACGCATATATATTTTTAAAACATGAACAATATAAATATAAACATACGATATTTCTATTTTTCATATTTATAACATAAATTTAAAAAAAATTTCGAAAAAAACATACCAAAATAAAGAAAAGTACTTAAACGTACGTGTTATATATTTTAAAAGAATTTCATATTAAAATTAATTTTATTTACCCTTATAGAATCACGTATTTTTTTATATAAAGTTATCACTATAATTCTTTTATTAAACTAAAAAAAACTTAAACACATAAAGTTCTTAATTTTTATATTTATTAACTATTAAACTAAGAGAAAACTTGAATACATAAAGTTCCTAATTTTTATATTTATTAACCAAATTTAAAAATAATTATCAAAGAATTATATATTAAAATAGAAAAAACTATTTAGATACGATTGTCACATATTTTTAAAAAAACTTTATAATTACGTGTTTTTTTTCATATTATTGTGTTAAAATAGAAATATTTTAAAAACGATGTCAAAATATATTTTTTATTATTATTTACTAAATTTGGACTTGCATCAAAATAATAAAGAAAGAAAAAATAAACCGGCAAATGGTTGGATGTACACATTTTCGCTTTCTCCTAGTCACGTGAATATATTGAGAGAATGACATACTATTTATTTATTTGTTTGTTATATAAACTATTTTAGCGAGTATCTCCTTATAATTTTACTTCTATTATTATAATATTTTAATTATTTTTTAATTAAAATTAGTCTGTTGTTAAATTTTATTTTTATAATATTTTAATAATATTTTTTTTCATAATATGTTAGAAAATAAGCTAAGGAAATTAATTATATCTAAAACAAAGAAATAGCAATAGAGACATATTCACTTCATACTCAAACAAAGTCAAAAGTAATATTTTGTTGTATGAGTAGAAAGGAAACTTGTATTAGCAAAATTGAAAACTACACTGGTAGGAAAATGACATGATATAATGGTTTAAAAAAAAAAACTGTTATAAATAAAATGCTATAATAATGTGACGTAAATCTATGTCTGATTTTGATCTTCAATGTAAAGATTTCGTATTTACATCAAACATTGATGTATAAAATGTAAATGTGAAATAAAAAAAGAAAAATAAACAGTGCGAATTTACATCAATCCGTACATAGTCCGAAATAAATTTAAACATCTTTTTGGTTTTGATTTCAAACCAAAACTTAAAAGTACAGAAATTTTCCATTAAACATTATATACAATATATCCTAAATCCTAAATAAAAGCAAATATTAGTTCAATAGAAATTATAACAAAAAAATTAAAAAAAAAATAGTTATACAATTAAATACTTATTCTCGTGTTAGACATAACCAAATGTTTAGATCAAGCAAGAAAGGTGTCTAAAACATCCCTCACGAACTTCTGTATTATATTGGGTAAAGGAACTAAAACAATAACATTTAAATTTCATCAATCTACTGAAAAATCCAATTACATGGATAATTAACCTTATTCTCTCTATTTATAGTTGTGACACACGAAATATGATGTTTAACTAATAATTAACCTTCTTCTCTCTATTCTCTATATTTATCGAAAGATCATATTTAACTTCTTCTCTCTATTCATCGAGAGATCATGTTTAACTTATAATCAAACTCAGATTGATTAGTGAATATAATTTATTAAAAAATTTATAATAATATAATTCTTTTCAACGTTCAAATGTTTCCGAAATATTATATATTTATTTTTTTTAATACTTACTTATTTGTTTCTTTTATTAGTGAATATAATCTATTAAAAAATTTATAATAATATAATTTTTTCCAATATTCAAGAATTTATAATAATACAATTTTTTTCAATGATCAAGTGTTTATATTTATTTCTTTTAGTAATTACTTATTTGTTTCTTTTAGTACTTACTTATGTAAAAAATTTATAATAATACATTTTAGTACTTACTTATTTGTTTCTTTTACTACTTACTTATGTAAAAAATTTATAATAATACAATAAGTAAAAAATTCAAAATAATACAATTCTTTTCAATTTTCAAGTATTTCTGAAATATTATATATTTATTTCTTTTAGTACTTACTTATTTGTTTCTTGATGATAATAAGTAAATGATTCTTACTTATTTGTTTCTTTTACTACTTACTTATGTAAAAAATTTATAATAATACAATAAGTAAAAAATCTAAAATAATACAATTCTTTTTTATGTTTAAGTATTTCTGAAATATTATATATTTATTTTTTTTCGATGTTCAAGTATTTCTGAAATATTATATATTTATTTCTTTTAGTACTTACTTATTTGTTTCTTGATGATAACAAGTAAATAATTGTATAAACTTAAAAAAGTAAATGGTTCTTAAACTTATTTGTTTCTTGATGATAACAAGTAAATAATTGTATAAACTTAAAAAAGTAAATGGTTCTTAAACTTATAGTATAAACTTAAAAATTTTAAAAGGTAGTTAAGTATTCTAAAAACTTATAATATAAACTTAAAAACACTATAAGTTATATGTTTTGGACCGAATGGAGGCCAACCTGCAAAAGACTCTCTAACGCTCAACCGAATGGAGACCAACCTGCAAAAGACTCTTTAACGCTCAAGGATGTTTAAGTATAAAGGAAAAATGTATAACTGCGTAAAGGTGTTTAAGTATGAAGGAAAAAAAGTGTTTAAGTATGAAGGAAAAAAAGATAGCTGCGTAAGAATCTGTGTAAGTATGAATTGTATTTATAGGACCGAAAATTGTCTGATGACATGATATTTAATCATAATTGTTCCATGATGGGGGTAGGTACATTATATAAGTTATTTTCTGAAGTAAAGACCGTCGGATTTGATTCAATTTTCTGAAAACAAGACTTGATCAATTTTCTGAGAACAAGATCAATTTTCTGAGAACAAGACTTTAATTTCTCGAAAGGATTGTAGGATTCATTCAATTTTTCTTTCATATTGTATCTTTATCTTTTGATTCAATTTGTAAAAGTTGATACTTCTTCACGATACTGGACAAAAATAAAAAGAATATGCACATATGTCTTGGTTGCTTCGATCTTACGCTGTCGTCAAAATATTGTCTTAACCATTTAGGAACCTCAGGAAAATGACAGTTGTAGTATACAGTTTTAAGATCTATTTTTAACAATAAGATGAGCAAACTGTGACGTGCGTAGAATCTTCCACATCTCGTAAGAGGAGGTAAAGATACAATGTCCCAGAGTCAGCTAGCAAGCCTTCCTTAGGCGCAGCAAGAATTGTAAGTATCGAAAAACTAATCTGCCAGCAACCCATGATAAAGATCAATAACAAGATCTTCTTTCTCAATATTGAAAATGTCATAATTTCTAAGATCAGGGGAGCGTCACGTTTAATCACGTTAGTGCGCTTCTTCGCATTCTGTTTTTAATCCTGTAATTCCACTCCTCAATTTTTTTACACTTGTTTAACAACTAATTTATTACTTTTTATTAAAAAGTATACCTTATATTTTAATTAAATATTTTATTATTAAAACAGTCGTAAGTTTTTTTTTTTTTTAATAAAGTGGTGACAATTTTTTTTTTTTCAAAATGAAAATTATGTACACACTTAACTTCTCTTATTTCAGTATGATTAAAAGTATACATTGATTTACGACGATTCTCAGAAGTCCTCACCGCGAAGAGCCCTCAGAACTCTCGAATGAGGTGCATCAGGGTCACCACGCATGACCCGTTGCCGCCACATCTCCGCCGCCCACAGCAGCGTCTCCTCCGCTGTCAACATCTGTTCCGGCAGCCACCCAATCACATCGATGCCTCGTCCGGAATCAGCAGTCTTATGAGAGGCTCGAGATACCGGCTTCCGTGAATCCACGAACTCTATCTCCGATAAGGGAGATGCTTTATTGTGCTTATAGTAATCTTTATTGTCTTCTTTTCCTTTGTTTTCATCCTCCGGCCATGGACTTCCATCAAGCCCAGCACAACTCACCTCTTCAATACCTTTCGAACTATGCTCCCGTTTCTGCTGAATGATTGGGTCCAATCGCTGGTTCACCCCCTCGCTCTTCAGTTTGGGGAAAGGTTCACATGGAGATTTTGGAGACTTCAACGTCTCGTGTGCTTTGCTTGCTCTGCGTTCTGTTTCAGCAATCTCGGCATCCTTAGCTTTATCATTTGTACTAATACCCTGCAATACTCATAGACCAAAAGTTGGCGTCCATTTTAAACATCATTTACATGAAAATTTGAAAGCCTGAGAGAGAGAGGATGAATGTTATCACTTACTTGGGGTTGTCCCCTGTGAACTCTAGGACCAGCTTCTTGTTCCCCGGAATGAATTTCAGGGTCTGCAGTTCGGCTTCGAGTGCCGGAGCAAAATCCACGTTTTAGAGTAAAACGAGTAGTCGAAGATAATGCACAAGAAGCTCTTCTTGTTGCTTCTACCAGTCTTGACTGCATCTTAACGTTGTTACTTTGTTTCTATGTCTGGTCTTTGTTTTTGGGGTTAAAACTGTTTGGGACACCTTGACATCAACTTAAGATTTAATGGGATTGGATTACACCATAGATAGAACTAAAAAAGAGAAAAAAGAATATGAGGGACGTTCTCGAAATCCTGCGACACGTGTTTCGATTTTGACGTGATAATGTTTAGCTGTTGCCACGTGGACTTTGTGTATTGGAAAGATAATTAAGGTCTACTCTAGAAGGAAGCACATTTTTCTGGAATGCTCCATTTTTTTTTTCGGTAAATAAGCATATACTCAGTAAATTAACATTTTACAAATCGGTTGAAAACTGATGTTGGAGGGACTAATTTCTATAAGCTGTGGCTGTTTATTGGGCTATCTAACAGTTTTGTGCCAGCCCAAGAGCTGAACAGTAAACAGACTGAATGAAAAAGTTAACGTTTTGTTTACTGCTGGGTTGCTATACTGTTCTACTATTTATTAAGCATGGAGAGAAAACAAAAATGCCAAAGTGCCACCAAGCAGATTTAACTGATACTTTTATCTAATTCTCAATCTTTTCAGATTCATCGAAGTTTATATCTATTTATATATTACAAATTAATTGTATTTCACCAAATCCTAAACCCTAAATATGAAACTAAAAATTTACAGTTAATCTAATAATAAGTGATACAATTAATTGAATTAAAATAAATTTAAATAATTCTATATTATCTTAAGATATAAATTTTAAGTTTATTTTAATCTTACAAAATCAATTTATAAAAAAATTACATTAAATTATATATTATAAACTAATTTTATCTCTAATCAATATAAAACTCTAACTCATATAAAATATATAAAATATCAAAATTTGGAGAAATTTGGAGGAATATTAGATTAATAGTTTAGATCATTTTAAAATTTAATATCGATATAATCTAATATTTTTTTGTTAAATTATTAGTAATGATAATGTTCATAGGAAAAACAAACAATTTGGAAAAGTGAAACTTGTATATAGTCTTGAAAATGGAGTATAAAGTGTCTATGATTTTTATATATTTGTTGGCTTTTTGAGAAAACAAATTCTAATTCTTATTTATAAGGTACCATTTATCGATATTTTATAAGAAGTTTAAACCAAACTAAATACAAATTGAAGATACTTTTATCCGTATTTTATACTTCACCCTCTTCTAAGACAGAACAATTATGCATTCTTCCCATGAACCATAATTACTACTAATTTACACAAAAAGTAACAATAACCTCAACCAGCTATGTATAATACTCCTCTAAATCTGTCCCATATATATCAGCTGAAATAGATAACCAAAATATAGTTTCAGGTATATGAAAGTCGTGTTCCCATTATCAAATCTAACTTTCTTTGAATCCTAATTGTACAAATTCTTAAAATATTTAAATATATTAAATTTAAATCATAAAAGAATTCCTAGCAACGTCAATAATCTTAATTAACATCCGACAATGTCTCAGATTTAATCTCTAACCAAAGTTAAGCTAAGAAAAAAAAATACAAATAGATAAAAAAACGTGAATTTGAGAATATAACAAAATTTAAATTCTTATTTTAAGTTGAATTAAATTTTTTATTTTAAGTAATTTAATTATTCTAATAAAAGTTAGAATTTTAATATTGTTTGAAATTTCTTAAGTTATAGAAATTTTTAAATTCTCAATAAGATTAATTATTTTCTTAAAAATTCGTATTAAAAAAAGTGTGTGAAGCACGCATATCAGTTATGAAATATTTCATAAAACTAAAAGAATTAAAATCCAAAATAACTAAATAATCTATAAATTTTAAAACAATCTAAAGTTGACTCAATAAATATTATTCTTCCAAAAGAATTATCACACCCCCATCGTTTTCCTTTAAAGTTGAAGTCTATAAGCTAAAAACATATCAGACTCAAGCAACTAGAACTGTTCATGAATAACACACTGCAACCACCACGACGAATTTGATCACAACTTTTTTTTGGTTAAAATATATAAATTGTTCCTACCTCCCATTAATTTAAATTTAAGAAACTAAATATTTTTTATAAAATTAATTTTAGTTCATAAAACATAATTAAGACATATACGTTTAAATTATTTTATCTTCAAATGGTAAAATAAAACGCATTCTACATCAGTGAAACAAGAAACTGAATGACAGATTTTTCTTATATCTTATAAACAAATTTGCACTGATTCTTTTTGTATTACTTTTTTATTTATTTTATTTTACACATATATCTTATATGAATTAGAATAAAACATTGTAATGTATGTATCTACACATATATCTTATATGAATTAGAATAAAACAGTGTAATGTATGTATCTACACATAGACTTGAGGAAACCTCTTACGTTCAAAGAGAATTTAGCCTACTAATTGGAAGAGGTGGTCCCATCAAAAGTATAATCCAGATGGACCAACCATATTCTCGATAAAATGTGATCCAATTGAATAAAGAAACTAAAACTTTCCCTTGTTTAAAATAAAACATATATTTATTTCAAGCATCGAATTTAAACTCATTTATTACTTATTTAATATCACAAAAATACTATTTATTAAAAGGTCTCAAGTACACTCTAACCCCTATGTTGAATTCTAATCATTCTTCTCTTACAGAAAATTTTCTCACTCAACCCAAACATGGAAATTTCTTTGCAATAACTAGCTAACTGTTGTTCATCATAACTTGAGAAATACCCATTTCGGCATCATCAATTATACCAGTAAAAATTTCGGTAAGTTCATAAAACATATACAAAATTAAATATTGAATCAAGATTATAAATTTTCTTAACTAGAAATGTTAAATGATTTATTTAAAATAAAAAGATGGAATTTGAGAATAAAAAAATCCATGACCAAAATTGTATTTGAGAAGGAAAAGAAACGGAAACCCTTTCCCTAAGAGAAATAGCGCGTTCACGTCCTGATCGATGTGGTACATGGGGTGGGCGGTGTGAATCCAACAAAGAACGGAAAACTAAACAAAGCATCCAAAGTTATGTGTTTTTTACCATCTCCGACAGCTATCTATTCTTCCAAACCCTTTTGCTTGACCTTTCATAACGGAACTCAAATGCGAACTATTATTTTCTACTTTTCTTTCTCATCTCAACACAAATCTTTGATCCCAACATTAGATATTAATCCGAAAGTTGAATCCAGAGAGAGACAAGGGGCCTATGTTTCTTAAATTACACGATACAAATCACATGAATTGCGGTTTGGGTTCGACTCCAAGTGGAACAACAACCATGAACCCACTTCCAACTGTAAAAGCTAATCCTGTCTTCGACTTGTGAACCTCTGGCCCCTCCTCCCAACACCTTCAGAAAGATGAAGTGCAAGACCAAATAAACATTTCTAAAACCTATCTCCACTAATTATTACTAGTAGTACTCGAGAGAGAATAATTATGGCTCAAAGCGCTGGACCTTTGACACTAGTTCAGTATCTTGCTTCTCAGAGCTCAAGCTAGAAGCAATCCTCATGTTTTTAATGACTCAATCACTGCGTATCTTTTGTTGGGGTGCTTTCATGCTAGCAGTTTTATCTTTGGTCCATAAATCTCGCTATATATGGGCACAACGTCTCCCACAACCTTAGAACGAAGAAAAATATATAACATCTTTCAGTGTAAGACTAAGAGGAGACTGGTTAGAAAGGGCATTTTAATGTTCTGGAGAAGCAATTTTAAATCCTAACTAAAAAAATCCCCATAAAGAGTCTTAAACCCTACCTACAAAACCCTATGGACAGTCCTTAAACCCTACCTGGAGACCCTGTAGCCGAACAAATATATAGTTTGCTCACGTGGAATTATTTAACTAATTAAATCCTGACCTTGGAATATATGAATGATCCTGCTATCATCTCGGGACAAAAACGTGGCCACCACTGTGTCCAACAATGCAACTAGATGGAAGTATAAAAGCAGCCAATGGCATGCATAGTTGACCTTAGATTTGAAATCTTATCTATTTATCAAAAGGTCTTCCTGCTTCATCATTTGTGTCCATGGTGGGCTTTTCTTCCCTCCTTGGAACTGAAAAGGGTAATAGGGTAGCTTGCCCTGTGGGCCATGTGCTAGGATTTTGCAATCTTGATGATGCATGTGCTCCATAAAATAATTCCATTTTGTGTTTGATCCCAACATCACGCACCAGTACTGTTTTGGACACATCCAGAAATAAGTAACCCTCCAAAAAATCGTTTACGCTGTTGTTCATACTCTTTCATTGATGTGAATCATTTGATCTGTCTAATTTAATAAACTTAAATGCAAGTTCATTAGTTGCCACATGTTTAAATTTGCAAAAATAATAAGTCAGATTTTCAGGGAGAACAGTTTAAATTAAGCGCATACATATGCCTACAAATTAGTTTAATTGATTATGGTATATAAATGGTTGAAGAAACACTGAGAGATTCTTTCGCATAACATTATGAAATAACATGTTACTACGTTCCTATAATCATCACAAAGTACCAAAACACCATAATGCGATGGAAGAATGAGAGACGGTACAAAAGTAAAAAATAATGATAATGAAAAGAAATTTTACTTTGTGGGGATGCCTGGGTTAAGCTTTAATGTTATTCAGGTAAGTTATTTTATATATGTTAAAACTTTGTAGTTAATTTTACGATAATGACTTTTATAATATAACAACAATTATTTACACGTATATACATTTGATTGAGTTTACAGATATATATTGTTGTTATTTGCTTCTTCTAGTGTCATTCAAACAACGTTAGGTTGAGGTTACGTGAATTATTATTTGATTAATGATTTAAAGAAAATATTGGCCACGGTTATAGTTATAAATTGACGTTGAAAGTGATTGACTATAGAGTATTAATCGTGAGGAAATGAGGGCAGAAAGAGATCTGTCAGACTCAAACGCATACATTATTGGGTTTGGGTTGAGTCTTTTAGAGAGAAGACAAGCCGTGATTAACAACGAAGATTGTGTGAAAATTGTCGAAAAGTAAAATGCAAAAGAGAAAGACTGAACTGGGAAAAAAAAAGAGTGGGCCATTTGCTGTACTTGGTGCTGCACTACGTATTCCATTGCCTGTGCAAAGCATAGTGATACCACACATCCGAGGAAAACTTTTTGTACAGACACCAGAGAATACAAGGTTTATATACTGCACTGCCCAAGTCTGCATACAATGTTTTATAATAAACATATGAAAAAGTTGAATTATGATATAAGATAGATATAAAAAATACATTTAAGTTTTCTTATTAATTGTAAAATATTTATTAACTTTTACAGTGCATTCAAATTAGCATAATATTAATCTTTGCTTGTCTATGTAATAAAAATAACCATAATTGTACTACATAAATTTCATTGTCATGAAGCTATTAGAAAGCTAGGTATCTATCACTCAATTCTCTGTGGTTTGGTCTAAGAGAATCCAAAAGATGGAGGGAAGCCAAGATTTGACACCATTACAGAGTGGTGGGGGACTGAACCAAGTAGCTGGCTTCTTGAAATGCATCTGAATTCTGAAATTCTCTTGCTAAAGTAGCTAAGTACATACAAGTAACAGAAACTGCACATGGACTTATACGAGCGCTGTCTTGTGAAATGATTCAAATTAAGGGGTGATGAGAATGGGGCCCTTTCCATAAATAATTTTGGGTATTTGGTTGTTTGAAAAGGTGCTGCAAAAGTGCAAAACTAAGTAGAGTTGTTGTCACGAAGAAGTAGATGGTTGAAGCGTTTCTCACAGAACTCGTTAAGATTGTTCAAGGGTCAATCTAAGCAGGGTTATGGGAGACACTGTGATCAAGCGATGAAACCCAATTGAGGAGTGAAGAATGCGAACAAAGAACACGCGCGTTCTAGTGGCCGACATCAATCTCGTCTTCTTTTGGATATACATAAGACTCGAACACGTGTCGAGGTACCATTTCGCCAAGTACAATAAATCCTACTTTACCTCCTATTTACTATTAAAAATAAATATTAATGATTTCAGCTGAGAGTTAAAATCAATCTTTTAAAATAGTAAAAACTTAAATTAAGTTGTTAATCTGCTCCACCTGAATTTTAAAAACAAATTCTTAATCATGCCTGAAAAATGTCACTATTTGTTAATTCTATATTGTTACCTCGCGTCATGAGAGATTCCTGTCGTGTTAACTGACTAAACGTTTTTAGAAGCAAATTCAGTAAAATGATCAAACAGATAGAATAATTATTTTAACTACCATATATAGCCAACTTAGTTGAGGGGTGGGCATATAGATTCACAGTTTGTGTAATTTTGGAAAATGATCGTTTCATAATTACTTTGCGTTTTTAAAAAACAACTTAGCAACCTTTTTCTTAAAATTATGATTGGATTTCAAATTGATTTGAAGAACAGACATCATGTTAACTATGATTAAAAAAATAAAAACAGGAGAGACGCAAAGAGAAAGAAACTCCGAACAAAAAAGAAAAAATTATTACATTCTATATTTTTAAAAAGAGTAAAAAAGTATAAATACATGAAAAGAAAAAGAATAAAAATCAGCCACGACAAAAGAATAAAATAAAACAAAAACAAACCGATTAGACATAAGTTGTGTATAGACTATGAATACAAGAGACCTCAGTAGATAATAGAGTCTACCTGTCTCTGTAATCGTCGTCTATACTTTTAGTAACAATTTTTTAATAATAAAATATTGTATTTAGATTATAATAATAGATGCAAATACAATTTTGAAATAAGATATTGTATGAATAATTATATATTATTTCGTTGGTTTCTCATAGTTTAGATAAGGATTTTCTTAAAAAAAAGTGTAGATGCGTTAAATTCCTAGAGTTTTCGAGTTAAATTGGCGGATTCCGGACATAAAATGGCCATGTTATAGATAGAAGAAAAATAATATAAGTGACAAATTTAAAAAAAGTTCCTTTAATTTAGTAAGTTTTAGTTTGACAAATTTTATCTTAACAAATGAAAGAAAGAAATAAATAAATTTAAGACCGATAGATTTTGTATGCTTTTATATTATTATTTAGGCTTGCTTAGGAATGTGTAGAGGTAGGGTTTGGAAAACATGTCACTCAATCAAATAAGAAAAATCTTATATTGGATTTCGTATTTGTTTTGTCGGACTTTATCTAAACAATCGATGATTGAATTTGATTAAGTTGGGACAATTGACTAAAGAATTTTAAACTTTTTTCACTAAAACTTTGTAATTTCAAGCATTTTTTTATAGATTTTTTAGAATAACTTATTAAAAATATACTATATATTGGTTAATATTTGAATAATTGAATAGTTAAATATTTGAAACATATATATTTTAGTTATTAAAATAATAAAATAAATTGAATAATATTTTTATTATATAAATTTAATATTATTTAATTATTTAATAAATTTTTGTTCCGGTGGAGTTAAGTAATCACTCAATAGAAAAATCAATTTGTTGAAATTGGTTCAATTTAAAAGAAAAGAAAAAGAAAATTAATTAACATAAAAAAAATTTAAATTTATTTTGGCTGGATTAGATGCAAAACCTTAAACAGAAAAACACTTACTCAACCCTTTTTAATTTTAATCATTTAAATATAACTCTATTTATAATTTATTTCAACAAATTAACATTCCCATCGAATGGACACTCTTTATATATTCACTTACTAAAAAAATAAATTTTACTGTCTAAGTAACACTGACTCATAATTTAATGCATAGTTTCTATTAAAAAGTTGAAAGAAAAGTTGTAAATAAAATCATAATATTAATAAATTACTTTTTAAATTTAAAAATACCCTCTTTAAAAGTGTTTGCAGACTCTGTATATAAATATTAAGCCAAATTTGTTTAACAGTTATAATTAGCGAGGATAGAAATCGGACTGTATAAGTACTGCCAATTAAACTGTTTTGGTCTAAACTTATTTATTAAATGAGTTGGGTTAGTAATTTTAAAGTTTTTGAAATTATCATTTTAAGCTATTAAGATATTAATTAAAGTTAAAATATGAATAGCAATTTTGAATAAGCAAGAGGGTGAAACTTAGAGGGGAGGCAAAGGTATAGGTATCTAAGCTAAATCCTTATCCTGGTTTCCCATTTTCACGCCCTATGAATGAGCCAAAAAATCCATCACATCACAAGAGGGTTTGTCTCATAGCTACACATACACAACACAAACCTATGCAATACGACGAAGAAGGATGTTTGCTTTGCATACATCTAGTCACACCATACGTCCACCATCTTTCTGGACTTCAAGGGAAGATATATATCATCACATACATTGAATTCAACCCTGTCCAATTCATGTATATACATGTTGTATGAAGTGCTTTATCAATTAACCACAACTATTCAGAGAAACGTGGGTTTACCACGCAGCAGATAGAAGCAATATTTAGGCACTGCAGAGCCACGCCTAGTGATGTAATGGGAGTACACTGCGTCCACCTTTGAACTGAATCAATGCATGATTAAAGCAAATTGGACATACAAAAACCAAGTGACTAAAACTACATAGGTTTTTCCATTAACATGTAAGGGGACCCTTTTTCAACCACATCTGAGAACACATACGGCTTATGATTTCACCAAACATGACCATCATATTTGGCATCTCACGTCTACGTCTCTGCAGCATTTATCAAAAGGAATTGAAGTAGATTTAACAACGGCAACTCCAGAATCCAGACAAGTGGATGAAAATATTATGTATTGAGGAAAATGACAAAAGAGTTGTGGGTACATGGAATGGAGTTTGAAGATAAGCGTGTATATCGTGCTAGCAACTTTTTTTTTTTAACTTTCACAAGTTCAATGGCCTTTGTCCTGTTGTACTGTATTGCAGGATCGCTCTCCGGGTCCCTTCTTATTCATACATGAATCTTATCACAAACTAAAAAACATTAACTGCATATTCAAGCCTTTTGTCACATGTCGTTTTGATAGGCATTCTTGTACGTATATTTTTTTGTTTGCTCTCGTTGTTATAATAATAATTAGTAAGCGCGAAACAAGAACAAGTACATATAATGCAAGTTTAATTCAACCTGTTTGTAAACTTATTATGTCAAGAATCTTACATTATGTTGCCACATATTATTCATTTGGGAGATACCAAGTTTACTAACTAATGCATCTGATATAAATTAACTTTATGCTATTTTTCTTTGATTTTAATTTATCAAACACATTACTTTCAAAACTATATTACTTTTGCTTTTTAAAAAAGACTTAAAATTTCTATAATAGTTTTTATTAAAAGACTTACTATGTACTGCTAGAGGTTAAAGCAACAGGTTAGTCAACTTACCAGGTGGATAGTGAATTTTAGAAGTGACATAATTAACATGAAATGGTATTTAAATTTTTGTAAGGTTCTAGATTGGTTGGAACAGGATTGGCTAGGAACAGGCCACGAAAGAAGATAATCACAGTAAATGTGAGGGAATGATGAATCAATTGTGGCGCAGTTAAAGAGTGTGTGTGTGTGTGGGTATATAGGGCAGCACAGATAAGAAGAGTTTGCATGCATTGACAGAGAAAAGAAACATGTCTGATAATCACAAGACTCAGAGTTCGGCACCCAAACTGTTTGGTTTCCCACTAACAGAGCAAGAGGAATTTGCAGAAAGGAAATACGATGTTGGAGAGGACAGAAAATTCAGATGCCACTACTGCAAGCGAGTTTTCGGAAACTCCCAGGCCTTAGGGGGGCACCAAAACGCTCACAAGAAAGAGCGTCAGAGAGCCAGGCGATTCCAAATCCACAACCACAGACGCTCCTCCATGCCAGCATCATCTGTTTCTGTTGCGCCTCTTACCTTTCTCACCTCCCATGCACTGATACGATCAGTGCCACTTTCTGTTAGATTGCCACCCATTTACCTTCCATCTCCTTCTACCACCGCAAAGCACTTCCCCTCTCGCCCCGTTTTCGTTCCTTCCTCCACCCACCCCACTTCTATTACTACTCCATGTTTTCCTTTTCAGCTTCGTGCCCCACCCACTGTACTGCAATCTGCTTCTTCTACTGTCTTTAATTTTTCTGCAGATAGGGAAGTTGATGTCCATCTCAAATTGTAGCTCTGTCAGATCATATTGCAGGTTAATTATATATATTATTACTGCTACTTTTAGCTTCCTGTTTCACCATCTTTGCTCCAGATCTCATATTTTTTTAATCCTCCTCTCCTTAAGATTATGAACTTGTTTTACTAATTACGAGACGCCCTATTGGTAAATCCACCCACTCGTTATATTTCATTTTATTACATCCCATAAATCAGATCAGAAAAAGCTAGCAATGCTCGCATTATTGTCTGTAGAATCTTATGCTCATTTGGAATCAGGGATATAGAAATTGTTCATTAACCGTAATTAATTTCAGCAGCAAGTTATAATTTTTTTAGTTCACAATGTCACTACATATGTAACTGATGTTGCATTCATCTTTAATTCCTGCATCGCAATATGAAAAATCATGATAAAATTGCCACTAAATCTTAGCTAAAACAAAAGTGGTAAAGAATGTAAATGATGACAATACAGTATTAAATATGTCATAGCCTGCATATTTAGTCAGTTGTGAATTAGACTAATTTTAAAACAAGGAATTGATGTAATCTTTTTTTTTTTCAATTGAAATAGTACAATGGATTATTTCCACGCACCTACTAAATAGAAATACTTCTTGTCTCTCTATATATCTTTCTTCTTCTTCTAATAACACTCTACTAACTATGTTAATTACATACTCTTATGTATTGATCTGGCTAAAAATTAATTATTTCTTATACCAAAAGACAGTCTTGTTATAAAAACTGTTTATATAGTGGCCCGGTATTTTTTTGGGCCTAACAGCACAATATCTTTGTGCGGGCCATATCTAAAGGGAGGCCCAAGTAATGAAGAAGACAAACATTTGGTTTGTTTGAACTCCACAAACACTCCCAGTGGCAAACGTATCCAACCCATCTGCACATCCTGCGCGTAACCACAGATGTTTTGTATTATATCATAACACGATCCAGAAGTGTTTACGGAAAACTTTGGTATTATTCACTATCTGTTAGGTCTTACACGTTGAAGTCATAGGAAATAACACATACCAAACGTTAAAATAACACAAGTAGCCAGCTGGACACTAGGTTTATCCAATTCCTGTTGTAAATTATATCAACTCTAGGTTAGGGTAGAATGTACTGTAGCAGTTTTTATCAGAATCATTACTGTGCCTAGAGTCACATTGAGTAGTGATGAGTGATCACATCTTTCTCAAAATAATGATACCATTGGGATTCGAGGACCACGTCAAATCTAGTGGACACCGGAAATGACGTCGTATCGTATGCAAAACGAATCCTCACACATGGTAACACCACCAAAATGGACAAAGTCATTGGTTTTACTGCAACCAAGGTATCCACACTGCACCACTCCTGAGTGCTCATCTTTTCTCTCTCTCTAAATTTGAATAAACCAAAAAAACGTTTTAAAAAGAGACACTTCATTGTTTGTTTAATCACGTCAAGTACGTCCCAGATTCCAATTCCAAGCGCGCACAAAGGCCCTTTTCAAAGATCAGAACATTGCTCATTTCTCGTCACACCAACACGTTAGGCCCTTTTCAAAGATCAGAACATTGCTCATTTCTCGCCACACCAACACGATTTCTGTGCTTCATTATATCCTCTTCCCAATATACCCTTTCTCGAAACTTCCAAACCCTAATAAAAATTCCTGCGCTCCCTTCCCTCCTCCCGCCGCAGGACATGGAGAGTTACGGGTCGGGTCACCGGCCTTACGGTGGTGACCGGAGGATGGAGGTGGTGAGCGGCAAAAGCCACGGTTGGAGTAGTAGTAGGTCGCCGGAGTCTACTCAGGGGAGTGAAAAGCCTTGGAGATTCGGCGATCCAGAAGCAAAGAGGAAGAAAAGGATAGCGAAATACAAGGTTTACGGCGTGGAAGGGAAGGTTAAGGCTACGCTCAAAAAAGGACTTCGATGGATCAAGAAAAAGTGCTCTCAGATCGCCCATGGATACTAATACAGAAGCTTGCTGCCACGTCAAGTGCCGACGTGGCAATGTCTGAAGGTTGCATTCCCCACCTCTCACCATCACATGCAAAGGTTCTTCCCGTCAATTCTTTGTTCTTCTCAAAGTAGGAATCTCTTATGCATTGATAGAGAATTATCTTGTTGCTTGAATGGGGGTGCTGGTGGAATTAGAGCCATTAACAGCGATATTTTCCTAATCCCAATTTTGATGTAAAAGGTGTTTGTTCTGTGTTATAAAATGCCATTACTTGTGAGAAATATTCCAAAAATACGAATTCGTTGTTCCTGCATAATGCGAAAGATGCATATGAAGCTGAAGTGTACTGCCATTTTATTTGGTTTGAGGTAGAGAGAAACTCACTGATATCTTTTGTTATTTCATTGGAAATGAAAAGTGAAAGAGGGAGAAAGAAACTGATGCCAAAGTAACTTTTGAAAAGGTCATGATAAACTAACTCTCCACCTAAAGTATCCTTATTTAGACACTTTTTCAGTCTTCCATTTAACTAAATAAAATAATGTATGTAGTGTCAGTATAAAGAGGTTATATATATATATATACTAGTATCAAATTACTTTTAAAATTATATTAGTATCAACTTTTAATTAGTTTATAAAAAATATTATATTAAGAGAGGATATAAATTAAATGAAAACTTTGCACTGAAAGTAAGAGAAAGGAAAGTAGTTTCTTTTTTAGTTTTAATTATTCTGAATGTAAAATAATTTTATATAACATAAAAATATAAAATGTTATAGTTAGGAGATGCTAAACCTTCTTCATTAAAAATTGTATTTTCTCCTTGATTGCTGATTTTATCCATTATTATCTCAATTGTTCTTTAGTAAAGTTACACTTATTTACATTATTTTTTAAAAGGTATCCTTAAAATGCTTTATTTAATTTTTATTCTTTTCTTGTTAACACAAAAAAAAATACTTATTTAAATTAAAGTTATGTAATTATTTCACATCTCTTTCATTAATTAACTTTTAATAATAAATAAGTTTATTTAATTATGAAATATTAGTGAAAATATTTAAATTATACCTGATTTTTTATTGGAAATAGTCTTGTATTTTCTTTAATGAACATGACTAAGAGACAACTAAATATGTCCAAATAATATCTATTATACATAATTTACTAATCTACGTTAAGACTATTTAGATATATCAAAATATGACTTGTCAGTATATACAACATTTCAAGTCTTGACTAATAAGATTAAATATATTAAAATAAGACTTATCCATACATAATTTTTTAATTTTGAGTAATAAAAGTATTTAAAGATATATAATAAGACTTACCCGTTCATAAGCTTTCACTCTTTTTCATAATCTTACAGTCTTGAGCGATATCTTTTTTATAATCTTACAGTCTTTAGCAATAAAATTATATAGTGATAGACTTGTTAATACAGGACTATGTCTCTTGTATATATCTTGTTATGGTTCATATAAAATCAGGTCTTATCTATCATTGGTTGTTATTATATTTCTATAATATTACATTAATTACATGATATAAAGTTATTTTAGAATTGTTTATCATATTATCAATCATTATCACATCAATCCAGTATCAATTATGTTTTAGGTACTTATATTTTTTTTTTGTTAAGTTAATTGTAATACATCATGTCAGTCTATTCAAATCCAATTAATGTTGTTTTTTTGCCAATTTTTCTACTGTCTCCTTAGAATAAGGTCAATTAAACCTCCCACATGTGTGTTTTGCTAAGTGTGACAATGTTAAATAAGACCACAACATGAATCAATAAGCAACACAACAGATATTTATGTTGTCATGTGACATTGTGATCATTTGTGACATAAAAGTTGTGGTGTGGTCATTGGCCTTGTAGAATGTTAAGACAAGATGTGGCATTATAGCCAAAGTTGGGTGTGAAGGTTATAATATACTGTTATGATCTATGTAAGGTGAGAAAGTCGCAATATGGTGTTATGAATAATATAGGGAATAAAGGCGACAATATGACGGTATTGTTGTTCTAGGGCATGCAGACTACAATTTGGCTTTGTGACCATAATTGGGCTTAATATACTTAAATAGGTTTTGTGATTATTGATGGGCTCAATATTCTCAAATGGGCATGGTCTTTAATGAGTCTTAATGTAATGAAATGTCTTTTATGACTTCAATTTGGTAGATGAGTGTCATTTCATATGAAAATGTTTAACTATTGAAGTTGAAAAAAAATAATAATACTTGAACATTATAGCAAAAGAAGAATTAAAAGACACAAAAAAAAAGAGTGTATGCAAATAACACCATTTTATAAAAGAGTTTTATCATTTTTATTAACTATTTTAAATAAATAATTGACTTTGGTGAACATTGTTGGTGTATTTTGGTGAAATAGATTTGTTGATTTAGGATTTATTGGAAATTTATATGTGAATAGTAAATTGGAGTTGGTTGCAATGGTTGGTGGTAACAATATAAAACTTATAACATCTAAGTCACAAGACATGTATAATAACAACTTATGAAAAAAAAAAATCATTGTAGTACTTTTTTAGAGTTTTTATGTGTTTATATTTCACAACGTATCTTACTCATTCTATTTGGTTCAAGTTTTCATGTGAGTTTTTTTTTCTTGTGGGGTTTTCATCGTTGCTAAGCAAAGCCTCCTCTGACTCGTCGAAACCTTCCATTGTTTGTGTTGCCACGAAGCCACGTCTCCACGAGCTTTCATCTGTTCACATCATTGCAAGTAATTTTTTCTCCATGATGTTAGATTTGATTACTAAGCTGTGTGAACTAATGCACTGATTGCTATTATCATTGCTATTAGTTTTTATAAGGAACATAACTGTGGCGTTGCACTTATATTTTGGGCCGTATCATGAGTCTGATTCTTTTTGTGATAGTTTGGATCCATTTTTGGTGCATTCTAAGAGTAAAAAAAAAAAGGTGTTGGGCTTTATCTTTTTGTTTTGTTTCTTTGTTCATTTCTAGAAATAAAATACTGGGTCATATATTTAGGATAAAAAAAATAATAATAGTTATTTTTATGAATAGGCATATTATTTTAGTTGGTAAACATAAGTATGGTGGCATGTATTATCTTTTTAAATAAAATTTTTGGTATAGATTATTTTAGTATAATTGTGTAGTTTTCGTTACTCTTATATTAAAAGAGTCATTTTGATATTTAGATATATGTATATGATCACATATTATCTCATATCTAATGTTTATTTTTTATATAATAAGAAAATAATTTTATATATTTAAAATAATTTTATATATTTAAATAAATTTTATATACTTATATGATCACATATGTCATCTCCTATTTAATATTTTTAAATTATGGAAATGAATATAACTATTTGAATATATGTATGATTGTATGCATCATTGGATTTTTGAGCTGAGTTACTCAATATTTTGATATTTTATAAATTATTTTTTTTAAATAAAATTCATACAATCAATTATATTATTAATGAGTAATTTACACTATTTTTATATATTATATAGTTTGTAAGAGTATTAAGTACAATCATTCGTATTATCTTATACTTGATGAGCGAAATTATAAAATAAACGAATCTAAAAAATGTTTACATTTTAAAATTAAAAAACATTAATACATGTAACAAAATCTTTGTACAAAAAATTATATAAACTTTAATTTTCTATTGTAAACAAAAATATGTAAGAATAAAGACCATCTTTATCGGGTCGAAATAAAATATTTCAAAAATGTTTTATTTGTTATCATGTAATATATATTTTATGAAAATTACATTTATTTTGTATATTTAATTAAAATTAGTCGTCTTAGGATAAACACGTCTCTCAAATTTAGATTTAGTTTATAAATTATTTTATTTTAAATTTTTTTATAAATTATAATAACGATTCTTCAAAACTTTTTAACTTAGAGACATCCAGATCTCTTATGAGTCCAGCTTCGATATAGTGAACGTCTCCCCGTATATTGTAAATTCCTCATTTTTCACTCTACTTACTAGCATGTTGGTGTGCGACGGTAAAGTGTATCACAAACTGTTGCCACATCTAAGAAAAAGTTGTACTAGGTTAATAAACTTTTGTGTGTGTGTTTATATATTTATAATTTGTGTAATATGGATAGTTAAATTATTGCTTTTAATTAACATTTAAGGAAGATTGAAATTTAGAATTAATATTTTAGTCAAAATTTAAATTTAGATTGTAATTCAAGATTTAAATTCAATGGTGGATTTATGAGTTTAAGATAAATGAAATAATAGACTTACATCAAATTAAATGGTACATTATTCATATAACATTACTAATATTTTTTTTTTTTTTAGGTCTGGAACAATAGATGATTGCTCTACTAAGTTAAGAACTAACTTATAAACTATTCAACTTTCTATATTAGAGACATCTAGATCAGGTCTTTAACTGATGTAAATACTCATAAATAACTTATATAAAATATAATTTTTATAATAATACCTAAATCATTTTATATATTATATGTAACTAATTCCTATTCTAAAGTTACATTTTTTTTTCTAATGCGTTACATTTGTTTATATATTTTATTTTTTCTTAGAATGGTATTCTTTTCAAGATTACTTACATAATTTAACTTTAAATTGTTGTCACAAACGTGTTTAGAAAGTCATTAAAAATATGAAAGCAACAAAATTTGAAATTTTATAAATAAAAGATATTTTTTAAAATTGGTCGAAATTAAAATGAAGTTAATTGTTTAATAATTTATGAGCTTGAAATTTTATAATTTTTATTAGAAATAATTATTTGGTATAATAATGATAAGATATGTGCAATGTCGTTGAATGATTAAAATGTCATCTCCCATTTTTTCTTACTCGCAAACCTAAATGAATAAAAAGTTTATTTAAATGGCATTTAGAAAATATTGTAAGATGAAAAGAAAAATGAGAATTTGATGATGAGTTAAGTTGTGTTATAGTTTTTTTTTTTTTTATCAATCTCCTTCCCTTTCCATAAAGTTAATTTCAGTTAATTAAGAACACATGAAGGAAAGAAACAATTAGCAAACTTCCCTTCATTCACTTTCCCTAATATCATAAAAATTCCAGATAAAAAATCAATTTCTTCATCCCTCTCTACCACAACCCATGCCATCTTCATATTCATCCTATATTTAGATGTTCCTCACCAAATGAATGCAGTATCCATCTGGTAAGAAAATGAAGCACCAAATGCCACAATCACAAACCCAGTGACCTTTGACTTCGCTCGTTGTAAAGACGATCCACGGTATCCATACGCTGCAGCCTCATTTCTTCGTAGAACTGAGTGATGAAATCCTCAGCCTTGGAATCAATCATCTCATCCCCGTCTCCATCAATGAACTCCTCGCACTCCTCAACGATCACCCCTTGCTTCTCATTCTCCTCGTCACCTTGAACCATCTCGTTCAACCCCACAGCCGAAGCGTAACGGGTACTGGGTGGGGAAGGCGAGTAAGGCTCCTCCTCCGCCACAAATTCAGAAACATTGCCGCCGCAGTCCGTCGCCGGCGACTTGGGCGAATAGAAAATGGTGGCGGAGTCAGAAACGGAGCGTGGGGATTGGTTGCTCTGAAGGTGCAATGGCCTCATGGACCCCACAATCTTCCTCCACCTCCTCTTGGACCCATCGTCGATTTGAACAAACGGGTGAATGGCCTTTGGCTTCTGGGAACGCCCTCGCATGAGGAGGAGCGCCACCCTGAGAAACCGCATGCCACGGCTCATCTTCTTGACCTTGAGGGGTTTTGGTTGGTCACTCTGAAGAGGGTCCATTTTTACGTCGGGGATGTTGATTATGGCGCATTCATGACCCTGTTTTTCCATAGATTGATGTGACGAGGATGATAGAGGAGATTGAGGAAGTTGTTGTAGGTGATATTCTCACCCCTGAGGGGAGATTTGAACGGTGAAAGCGCTGGTGAAAAAATGTTGTGAATATGAAGTTTATATATGAGAAAGATACAAACGGAAAAGGAGCGCCAGCGGAGCAGTGTGGTGCATTGGTCTAAGGTATCCGTTGTCCACTTTTATTTTTAGAGCAATTCTTGTTTATCTTTCAAGAGATTGTAAATTGTATGGTGTGCATGATTTGGGAAGTTAATTGATCACAACAACCTTTATTATTATTATTATCATTATTTAAATATTTTGTTTATTTTGCCTGAATATATAATTTATCAATTTTTTCATATAATACTTTTTGCTATTTTTTTTAGTATTTATGTGTAGTATTTGTGCACTCACTTATAGGTATATTTAAGTTTGAGTCTAAGTTTCATATTAGGTAAGAACGAGGAAGTTTAGCAACATATAAAAAAGAAGACCTACAAACTCAACGCCTTAAGATTTTGGATTGAAGGTTGTGCCATTCCCTTATATATTGGCTCAGTTCTCATTCTTTGTGAGATCTTCCCGGTGTTACCCTCGGATTACCCAACAAACTGATATCAGAGCTGATGGTGTCCCGTATAAGTGTGTGAACAACGGTACAAGTGAGGGATCATGAGTAATGTATCCACTCGAGGATGTAAAGTTTTGGATTGAAAGTGATGTCATTCTCTTATATGTTGACTCAATTCTCATTCTCTGTAAGATGTTCCAGTATTGCCCCTCACATTATCCAACAAAATCTATGGATTAACTTGATAGTTTACACGTATGTTGCTAGTAGATAAATTCACTTTTGATTCTTATCATTTTCGAAAACATGTTTTTCAGAAATACTTACCATAGCGCAAATAATATTAATTTATTACACCGTGATTTGCGTTGAAATAATGAAAAACATTAATTTAAAGATAATGGTCTTAATTTTTTAAAAAACTATGGGTCTTGAATTTCAAATTTTAATATTTTAAATAACTTATATATATTAAAAAAATATGTTAGTGTGCTATTTTAATGCATTTTAAACATTTTTCTTCACTTTATCCTTTTCTTACATGTAACAAAATAACCTCTCTCTATGTTCTCTCTTCCGGTCTCTATAAGATTCTAACTTCAAATTCATAAATTTCAAAATCAAATTTTATATGGTAAATCCTATCTAATTAAATTTAATTTTAAACGTAAATAAGTTTTTATCTGAAACTTCCGAAAATATAATTAGTTAAATTGGTCGTTTAGAAAATTTAGAATATTATGGAATTTTTTCTTATGAGATTAATATAATATAGTTAAAATTTTTTGAATGAGAATGTTGGCCTATTATATTTGATGCTTTGGTTGGTATTTTCTTGATAATAATGTTTTATTTCATTAAATGTCATTTTAAGCTTTGCATGATGGAGTTGTCTACAAATTATTTATTATGAAATTTATGCAGAAAATGGTTGATATTAGATTGGTTACGAAGATTAAAATTCAAGAGGTTGATTAATGAATTATTGAATTTCATATACACTTTAGTTTTCTTGGAATTATACATTTGTATAGTCAAATTTTATTTTACTGATATGAATGTGGAAGTAGTGAGATAGGAATTTGAACATTTTGAAATTGTTAGAATTATGATTTTGACATAACTATTTTTCCCTGCATTTAAGTAACATTTTCTTACTCAATCCAAAATGTGATTAAGTCAAATTTCAGTTTTCTTATTTTTTTTTGAAAGAATTTAACTCAGGCTAGATTTTTTCACTTAAGTGAAAATGTGACTAAGAATTTGGATTTATCTCTATTGTGTTTTCTCTTAAATAACACATTCTTTGCTCAAGCAAAACATGATAAAAGAAAACAACATTTTTTCTTAAGTTGATTCTCACGTAAAATAACATTTTTGACTTAAACTTTCATGTGTGATTTAATTATTTGATGTGAATTTAGTTGAATGATATACACGCATAAAATGTATGCATGAAGGTATAAATTTAGTATGATATATAAACTATTATTTGAATATATGTATTGAGTAATTTTTATTAACTCCTTATTTTCAATAACTTATTCTTATGTTTGTTTGTGTGGGGGGATTTTGAAGATTTGTTGTAATTATAATTAATATGAGTAGATTATACAGGGAAAGAGTCCAAAAGTAGTTATTATCATTGCTAAAATTAAGTGGTTGTCGTATGCTGAATATATGTATATTAGAATTTGTTATATTTTGTAGGACTTTTGTCCAAATTTCTTACAAAAATCGTAAGAAAAGAGATTTTTACTATTTTTCCTAAGGGTTTTAATTGGTGAGTAATTCATTCGTGAATAATTAGTTATCATGAAAATTCGCAAGAAATTTCCTACAAAATTTCATGTGAAAAATATTCACAGCAAATTTTCAAGCAAAAAAAAGTCATATTTTTTGTTGTAAAAAAAATCACTTAAAAAATTAGCAAGTATATTTTACAAAAAAATTTAAAATTCTCAGTTAATTTTTCTACTAATTTTAATTCCTCAAGTAATTTCTTGCAAAAAAAATGCCCAACAAATTTTTTCTCGAGAAATTGGGTTTGTAAGTATATTTCTTATACAAATTATTTTTGCAAAAATAATGAAAATATTTTTTTAATAAAAAAGTTAAAATATATATGATTTTTTATTTTCATATTATTCTAAAAGGATAAAATAACTTATAAATTATATCTTATTAATATTATTAATTAAAAAAATCATAAAACTAGTACTTAAAATAACATAAAAACGTGTAAGTATACTTAAATTATGAATATTGTAGCCAGTTTACAGGGTATTATGGTATTATGGAAGAACATGTTGCTTTTAATCTTCATTAGTTAAAGATATATAAACTATTTGAAATAATTGAAAGCAAAAAAAAAAGAATTATATAAAATTTTATTCCTAAAACTGTATTGGGGTGCTAATACTTGACCAGCTTTAATATAGTCATAGACACACTTGTCTATAATTGAAGTTAACAGTTTAATGAATAAAAACCTTTCATTTCTATTTTTTTTTTTAACCATAAATTTGTTGCTAGTCAGACTTAGAAGAAGAGACATAGAAAAGGAATACAACTTTATTTGTCTCACAACAAAATAAGCAAAATGTAATGCAACAAATGATGCTACAGTTAACATAACTAGAAGCACGTGGTTTTTTTTTTATACAATGGCTCATTAATTCATTTTCAGCAACAGTTGATGCAATGAAGCCACCTAGGCACGTTTTTCATCATTCTGATTTATATTCACAGATCTAACAGTCTCTCAATCAACAGCAGGTACTATCAAACGTGACATTCATGGAAAAATAAATTGACATCATCAATGAAAACAGAGTACCTGCATAGTATTATGATAAAATGTTTGCCCCTCCCAGGGAATCTATGACAAAAACATCAATCTTTTGTTTGTTACCACCTTACTAGGGGATTTAACAATTCAATTTAAATTTAATACTACCTTTTATCTTCCACCTAAAATTTCTATGCAGTGTGCCAGAAGGGAAGTATTTCTACCCTCGTGATAACTTCTAAAACTAAGGTAACTGAAGATCACAGTTTCAACAGAGCACAAAATTGAGAGATACGGGATTTTTAAAACAATCAAGGTAAGAATAAAAGCAACAATGTGACACAAGACATGACCCTTCTAAATTGGACAAACACATCCCAGTGCAGATTTGGAATCCAGAACCAAAATGCATCCAACTACCCCAGACAAGAGTAAGGAGAATATTAATAAACTATAGAAACAAAATATATAAAAACTTTAATTATAGAGACAACTTAAACCATTTAGTTTTTCTAATAATAAATACACACATCCATCATTGACTTTTAAAACTTACATGCAAACATCTTTGCCAATTGTATCAAATTTGTACTTATGATAGAAAAACTTTTATTTCTTACATATTCAAATGCAAATTTTTATTCATCAAAGAAACAAAACAAAATCAAAGTAATACAATAGTTATAGTATAAAATATCAAATATCACCATCTTCCATATAATCAAGGTGATCATCATTCTCATTATTAGAATGAACCAAGTATTAGAACACCCATACATTTTAAGGAATGAAATGTATAATTTGAGCCTGACCCTCTTTATCTGTGTAGGTACAATAAATAAGTTTTAAGTCACCAATTTATCACCCCTCCTTGAATCACTACCTTAGTAGATACCCCAACTTTATCCTCCCAATATTTTAATAACTTACCATAATCATGAATAAATTGAAGGGTCACATAAAATTCATTCAAGTGCAATCAATGTATAAGCTTTTTAATACTCAACAGTCCCCACACCAGTAGCATTAGTTACTAGTCCATACTACAATACTAGTATACTACATTACACTTTGTAGAATATCTTTCTATTTTAAGTTCATACCAACTTATTCATTTAAACTAAACACCAAAACTTAACTCTACCAAATCTTCTTATCTCAATAACATCAAAATAAAAATTAAAATCACAATTGTATATATATATATATATATATATATATATATATATATATACACTACGTTACCTATCTCATTTAGTCCTTCCAGAGGCTTTTCATCAAACTCAATGATAGACCCAACTCAGCACGCTCTCCAAGGAACTTAGGATGTACCTAGGCAAGAACATTGAAGTTCCTTGAAACAAATAGGTATGCATAGCTAACATTGATGAGCACAATGCACCAATCCTTATTACACGTAAAACATAAATGAACTCAATAGGTTCTTCTTTTTTTGTTACTTGTACACAAAGAAGAAATAAAATAAACATGTGAGACATGACAATTAATTTAATTAATGCCACAAGCATGGAATTTGTCTTCTCCGAATATCAAATATACACAGATCAAAAGCTAAATAAACTCAAAGCAAATTCGAGAACAAAAACTAAGTAAAATCAAAGCAAAATCTAAATAAATAAAAAAATCTTTATAAGTAAGACAACGATAGTGAGACGAGAGCGTCTATTAACTCTATTAAGAACTCCAAATTCTAATAAAAAAGAGAGTATATTATTACTTTTTTCACTTTTCTTCAAAATATTTTTTTACCAAACAAATAATATATTTATTATGGAAACAATTTTACAAAATTTTTGTATGTATGTAAAATATATTTGAAATTTTTTTTATGTTTATCTAAACAAATTTGCATTAAATTACTTATAATTTTGAATATTTTTTTGTGAATTTTTATTTATAAAAAAATTATATAACTAATGTACTAGTGTGTAATTTTACAAGTATTGAAAATAATTTTGAAAAATTCACATATATTTGTAACGGAATATTTTTTTAGGAAATCTGCAAGTATTTTGGGAAAAAATAATTTACATGAAAAGTGTATATATTTTGTCAAAAATTTTGAACAGAAAAAATTGCATATAATAAATGATTTTCTAATAGGAAAGTTTTCTAAATAGTTTTGCAGCAAGACTGTATCTGCAAAATGTCTAAATTATTATAGATGAAGTAATTTTGCAAATAAGTTTTTTGATAATTTTATATAAGAAAACTTGCATGTATTTATTGGGGGAAATTTTTTTACCAAAAATTTTATACGTATTTCTTATAATAAATATTTTACACAAAAAATCACACATTTTTATAAAAAATAGAAAAATTTGAGGATAATAAGTATTTTTTTTTCTAGTAATGATATATAGAGAGAAAGAGAGAAGCATATAAATATGGATGGAAGGAGAGATAGATTGTTTGAAAATTATAAGAGTATATAGAAATCTTTAGAGTATTCATGGTTCAGTTCCACTCCAATCAAGTAAATTAGTTGGACTTTTTTAACAGGATTTAATCTCAGACCAACAAGGTCAGAATATTTAGATTACACTTTGTTCCATCATTTCATATAACTGGATTTGGTTCTTCTTTTATATATTCTTTTTATCAATTATTATCATTAAATTATATTTTCATTTATATTTTATTTATTTATTTATTATAAGCTCTAAATTTGTATTTTAGATATAACCTATTTTTATTATTATATTTTATTTTTAAACTATAAATAATCGTATTAGAACTAAGTAGGACAATTATTATTTATAAGTAATAAAAATCTAATTTTCTAAATATTTAAATTAAATTTAAAAGATTGTAAATTTAAAAGTCCATAATCACTTATTATATTTCATAATATTTTTTATTTGTTTTTTCTAAATATTATAATATTTTTTATGACATAAATTGAATTTAAAGATATCGTATTTAAAAATTCAAATTTAAGGTTAGCTTTTATAGTGTAGTCCTCTGAACACGTTTTCTTAGTATTGGACTTGAGGTCTTAATAGGACCCGTTAGATAGAATACTAAAGTTTAATAAACAGGTATTCTAAGAAAATAATTAATTGTTGTTTATTTGTAGATAAAAAATAATTATATAATGATGTATTACTAAAAAAATATTTAGATTAAAATTGGAGTCAAATTTAAGTAAACTTGACAGAATATAAATTCGGCTTTAAGTTTTAGGTTGATCAATAAAAAAAACAATTTGTTAATAGTTTATAGATGAAAGAAATGTAGGTAAAGGAAAGTATCTATTCATTAAAATTAGAAATTGACAAGGTTTTTCAATAAAAAAACTACTCCCAGTTTACTATATGCTAACCAGGCTGTATTTAGGAAAGAGGGGTATAAAAATATATAAAATAAAAAAAATCAATAAAAATAATTATTACATGAATTTGTGAAATATAATAAGTATTATATATTTAATAAAAAAATGTCTTTCTTTTAACTAACAAAAAACAATTGTAAAATGTGTTGAGTAAATTCAGAGATGAAACACCGAAAAAATTAAATAAACAAAAAAATAACACTAGTACTTAAAACCTTTAAGGTATTTGATTTATAGAATTTTTTTATATTTTTTTCAACTTTTTTATTTCTACTACTAAATGTGTGGGAAAGAGATTCTCTATTGACATTTTTAAACTAAGACAACATAGTTACTTCATGTTATCAGTTTTTGGAACCTAAAATCCAAAGGGGAAGAAGAAAGGGCAAGGAACATATGCTCCTTAAAGTCCAAAATCGAAATGATCATGCATGCTCATGAGGTTGCTCTCAAGAGAGAAACCAATCAACCATGTCTTTTTGTTTCTGAGGATCAATCTCACCAACGCTCTCGAAATCCTTCTCCCAGTCTTCATCTTCGCAAAGCCAAGTGAGAAGGCTCTGATGCTGCTCCCACGGCACAGACTCACCCTTGTGATCCTGCTGCACTGCACTTTGGCATAAGTCAGGATTAGAAATCTTGGCTGAGCAAGAGCACTGCATCTCCCGACCAGTTGACATAACGGTGTGGTCACAGGTTTTATTCTCAATCACTTCATTGCTCTCTCTGCAACCATCCCCAGAAATGGTCCAAGCCCCACTTGCGTGGGGACAGTAATTGTTCATGATGTCGTTGAAAGATTCAAAACTCAAAGCCTGACCCCCATTAATAACTTCCTTGTCATAAGGTCCCCATAAGTCATCCTCATAGTTTATTATTTCTTTCTCACTCTCTAGCCACATGCCATTATTATCAACATTTTCTTCTTCTCGAGTAGTATTTTCATTGGCGAAAGAATGTTTCTCAGTCTCAAGTGGCGGAGTTGGTGGGAGAGGAACGGCTGCTACTAGCAGGGGCTGGTTTTGTTTTGGGGCACAATTTGTCTTGTTCTTCTTCATGGCCCAGCGACTGGTCCTACCACGTTTCCTCTTAGGAGGTAGGGTAAGAGTGATGATGCCTGGTTTAGCATTAGTTATGCCTCGAAGAGTGTAAAGTTTTCTGCTTAAATGGGAGTTCCAATAGTTTTTGATCTCGTTGTCGGTTCTTCCAGGCAAGTGACTTGCTATCAAGGACCACCTGAAGTTTACAGAGAAGCGAAGTTCACATGGCAATATGACTAAATAAATAATCAAACTAATCAGATTTAGTTATTTCTATTGTTTATAAAATTGTATGTTTTTAGCTAATAGTACAGGATGCCATAAAGTTTGTTATAAGGGCTTTCTATATAAGATTTCTCTTTTGAATTGAGTAATATATTAATCATTTCACACTTAAAAAATATTAAAATTAATTTTTGGTTTAAATTTGTCAAAACATTTGGTTTTGTCCGTTAGAATCATAAAAAAAAAAGTCAATCTCATTGATAAAAAAAATATGACATATTATTGACAATATAATTTTTTTTAAGAAAAAATACATTTTTATTTATTTACTATTAGTTTTAGAATAATACCTCCATCCATAACAAGTATGTTTTAATTTCTTTTTACGTACAGATAGATAGAAACAATAAATGTACTATAAATAAATATTTATTATTTGAAGATAGGTTAGAAATAAAATAAATAACATTGCTTTTGTAAACTCGTGATTGAGGGAATATTTAATAAAATTGTTATTGAAAAGTAAAAGAAATATTGAAATATAAAAGAAATTAACGTTTCATAAATATTATAAAAAGTATTTTATATAGGGTATCAAGTTACTAGAAAGTGATCTATAAGCAGAAGAGGAGTATAATGGTTTGAATGATTTGTTCACTATTTCATTACTTAAACATCAAATAATTCAAACCATATTTAACAACACATATAATTTTTATCTCTAACTTTTTTTTTCTTATTTTTCTATTTGCACATCTATTATCTCCTAAAACAATTTGAATTAATTCATTATTAAAAATGATAATTGATTATGCTTTAACATTATATTATTATACCTTGATTTTTTACACTTTATAGTTTTCTCTTAGTCTTTTATTACATAACAATTTGTTTATTCACTACTTTTCTTCTATTCTCTTTTGCATTTATATTTCATTTTTTTTTTTGTAAATCAAACAATACAGACACTATATTTTGATGATCTATAATTAGTATTCAGTAAACGAGATGTATGAAATATTTTCCAAATAAACCTGTTTTTTTTCAAATTATACAAATAAATTATCCTAAAATTTATATATGTAAATATTCGAGGTCAGAAATTCAATTTCTGAAAAGGCGAATTCTGATCTATAATGGTGACTCATATTGAAAAATCTATATTCACCATTCTTTATAAAAAAAAAAGTGTTTATATATTTTCCAAAAATTGAATTCTAATTTATGAATAATAAATTAGTTTATTTATTTAAATAAAATTAGGAAGAGTTTATTCATGTAATTTATAAAAAACAATAGGTTTATTTTGGAACAAGATACATGCATGGTTGCCCAACTGCATCTCTTTAAGGTTGGAAAAAAAAAATAAAAAAGAGAACTTTTAAACATACAAAAAAATAGGTAAAAGAAAGGGTAGAATTCTTTACTCTCTTTCAGTCAAGAGTAAAAACATTTATTTTCTGTTTTCTTTTATTTATTAAACGAAAAAAATATTATTATCTATATTTTTATGTCTCTGTTTTCTTTTATATTATCTAAAAATAACACAGTTTCTAGTTAACTAAAATTTTACAAGAATTGTTATCCAAGTCTTCTCTCTTCTCACTCAACATCAAGTTATTTAATAAATGGTTTTAAAGTTTGTCTAAATTAAACAAAAAGGAGAATAACTTCTACAAAAGTTGTTATCACAGTCTCTTTCTATCTTTCCCTCTTTCATAGAAACAAGAAAGTGATTCTTATGAAAAATCTTAACAAGACACTAATCGGTTGATTTAGTAAGTTTGCTTTCAAATAAAGTTTGTCTAACTTAAAGCTCAATGAAAACCACTTTCACAATAATCGTTGTCAAAGTCTCATTTTCTCTATTCTCATCTTAGACGCTATTTGGTTGATTTCGTAAAGACGCAAATGAAAACGAAACTATGGACCGAAAACGATTAGGTGCGGTATTCATGAAATTTTGATTTAATAAAATTGACATGCATCAGTTTGAGGTGCTTTTGTGCTTAAAATTACATTTTGCCCATTTAAAGATTCAGAAGTATGAACAAGAGATTGTTATATTAATTTTTAGACATTTATAAAAAATTTGGGAATTTTAATTTTATGGAAGCTGATACTTAATTTATTTTAATCTTGGAGAATTTTAAATGATGAAAAATTGTATACTGACAAACTGAAAGTTTTAAAATTATGAAAGCAAGTGGCATTATTTCAGAAATGGGCATCAGAATCATCTGGAAACTAACCTGTTGCCCAACGAAGCATGCAACTTCACAATGGTATTTTCTTCCTCAGCAGAAATGTCCCCTCTCTTTAGATCAGCTCTCAAATAGTTAATCCACCTTAGCCTGCAACTTTTCCCACATCTTAACAATCCTTCACAAGCCAAAAGAGAAGTGTGAATGTCAGTCAGAGAAAAAGTCATTCTATCAATAGACCCTTCTACAGCAAATTTGTGGCTGGAAGGTCACACTCAACAAAAAGGTACATCCAGCAAAGAAAAATACATGCACAAAATAGTTGTGGTATTAATTACTTTGATACCTGCATTTTTTGGCAACGACCTCCAAGAACCTTCTCCATTCGCCTGAATGTACTTGGTCAAAATTTCATCCTCCTCCTTTGTCCACCTCCCCTTCTTCAATCCCACTTTCTCACAACAAGGAGCCCTTCCCATTTCTGAAGTCTGCAACTCGCCCACTATGTGCCACTACATAAATATATGGTGGTGCAATAACACTGCACCAACAAACTAAACTAACCAGTTTTGAAAGACTCTACCTCCTTCACTTTATATTGTGCTGGCTCTAGGGTGTGCGTGGATGCATGTTTGAGTTTATTTATGTGCTATTGTGACGGTTTTGTGATTATAGCAAATGCTACAGTTAGCAGCACAAGTTATTAATAAAGGGGTAGGGTAGGGTAGTAGGCAGGAAAAAGGTGAGCCCACAGGAAGATAGAAAGAGAAAAAAAATCTTAAACTGAAATACATGATTTCATCTTGATACTTATGTAGTACACATATTTAAAGTTTATAATTTACAAAAGAATGTCTTTAACTACATATCTTTAGATATTAGTAAAAGTTATAACAATACAAGGCCACTTAATAACTTTTCACTACTTTTTTATTTTTTTTCATCTACTTTTTTCAACACACAGCTCAACATTTTATTTATATTTAGTATATAATTGTTTCATGAAAGTGGGGCTGTAATAATACATCGGTGGTGGAAGAGGAACCACGTTGAGGTGTATGAATGGTAGAGTCGTGGCGATCCCACGACAGGAGCCTCGAGTGACGGAGTATTCCATCTTCCTCATTAATGTGTCCATGCATTCACTTACAGCCCATAGCCCTTTCATTTACTTTTTAATTTATTGTGGTACTAACTTCTGATTTTGCTTCCCTACCTTCTATAATGGCTGTATTCCAAATTTAATGAAGTAAAAAAATGTTGCCTTATCAATTTCTAATCTCATGTTTATATTAGTTGTTCAGTTGGCTTATTTAGATTAGTTTAGGTGTTAGTTTAATTAATATTTGACAAATATTCTTCAGTGCAAAATCATTGTTTAATAGTGTTATTCTAAAATAATTAGAAAAAATAGTTATCAAAAGTTAGATGATGAAATCTTTGAAATTAAAGTGATCAATAGGAGAAAACAAATGTCTGTCATATTCTAGATCTTTGTTTTATTCTCTTATCTACATTATCCTGTCTTAATTTGCAACATTGTTACGGTTGTGTCCTGTGACATATTTGCCTCCCCTTTGGTTTACTCATTCTCGTTTGGTTATCCCTCTTTATTTGCGTTGTGTCGCGTTGTTTTCTACTTGAAGCGTTGTTCATTCTTTTTGTGTTGTCTCTATCTTGGTAAGCTGTGTATTTATAGTGTCTACTTCATTCAATTTTTAAATTTAGTTGACATTGTGTTTTCCCATTGTATTCTCTATAATCTAAATATATTTTTGATTCTATTCAAATTGTCTGGTTTGTTAAATACTATGGGATCCCAATTTTAGATAAATTACATTATTTTTTCAGAAATTCTGTATTTTAGGGATTATGTTTTTTTTCTTAAATTGTGTGATATAGGTTAACAAAATGAAAACTAGAAACTTTATGTAAGCTCGAAACATAAACTCGTAACGGTTTACTTCATAATGTATAATCATAAAATATATATAACATTAATAATATAATTTAGTTTACGATTTAATTTAATTCAAATATTATGGAATATAAAATTATTTTTACGTTCAAAATCCAATCACAATTTAATTATATAACATTTTTATAACTAAGTTTTTTTATCAAATAAATAAATAGAAAAATTTTCAATCCTATTACAAAAGATTTACTACTTAAATTATAAAAAAAAGAATCTTTGACCTCTACAAATAACTCAAATAACCCGTAAAAAAATTCTGTTATAAAATGACTTGAACAATAATGAACGAAAATGAATTAACTTTAACCATCAAGACTTTCGTACCAACATAGATACTTTCGGTGTTAAGGAATGACCATTCACCACCTGAAACCTTCTTAGTATAGCAACTGTAATCATCTTCATCTTCATTTCTTCATTTCAATGAAAATAATTTCTTTATCCAAACAACTTTGGGTCCGTGATCGACTAATATGAAGCTGAGTTTACTTTGATATACCGGTTTCTTCATAATACTCTCCTGAAACTACATTAACCTCCACCACAAGTCTCATTACTCACGTGCACCTCTATTTACCAAATTTTGTAATAACAATATTAAGCAATCTAGGCCTTTTAGCCTGATAAATATTAACAACAAAAAGACTTATACTAGTACAACTACACCGCCCACCATATCACAAAATTAGCTAAATAATTAACATTTTCCCTCGGCATATGCTGACTATGTTTCAGTAATATCACCTGATGAACAATACACACAACTTCAGGTTGAAATACCAATCCCAATAAGAAAACATGACTTTCCCACGAGCTTCTTCATTCTCCGTTCCTCCCTATTCCACACGGCCTCTTCTTCTTCTTAATGCAGAGGGTGATTGCCATAGAATGGACGTAAATTTGGGAGGTGCAGGCTATAGCATGCAGGGACTGAGCGTGTGAGAATAGTTCGTGTGAGCGTGCAAGAGAAAATTAAGGAGCATGTCGAATCGGTGGCGAAGGTGCGGAGGAACATGATTGTAGCGTGCTCGACTTGCCCACTCTGCAACAAGTTGTTCAGAGAAGCCACAACCATATCCGAATGTCTTCACACGTGTGAGCCCTCCTCTCTTTCAATCCTTGTCTGATTTTTTTTTTTGATTTCTCTGCTTCACTCTACGTCCTGATGCGGGAGCATCTGGACTTTGCATAACCGGAAAGAGATATGGCTATTTGGTAATTTGACATGTCCAACAAAAGTTTTGTTTCTTAATTTTTGTTTTTTTCTAATTTTATTTTCTTTTGGGTTCTCTCTCTAACTATACCTGATGGGGACGTGAATGCTGGTCAGAAGCACTGTGCTTTTCATTGGCCAAGTATTCTTATGCTGTTCCATTAATGTCCTTGGTGAAAGGTGTTTGAACCTTTTACTACACCCAGCACTGTTCTTTTTTAGTAAAACTCTTCCTTGTACAGACCAAGATTTAATCTTCATCTCACTGCATGCAAAATTATCCTAAGTGGAAGCGTGAATATTTTTACGGGATTGGTTCTTGCATTCTCTGAATAATTTTCTCTTGGTGTTTGTTATGTGTCGTTTGAAGTTAATTTAATGAAGCATTGATCTGGGTTGTGTTCCACTTGAGAAACTAAGGTCAGTTCCTGCCTTTAATTGAATTCCAATTTACCTTATTCCTTTAAAAAAAAAAAAAAAAACAAATGCCTCTCTGCTATACTTTAAGTTGTTGAATATGCATGGAGGATGCTATGGTGTGTAGTATAGCAACTGTAATCTTCATCTTCATTTCACTAAAAGCAATGTCTTTATCCAAACAATGTACTAATATGAAGCTGAGTTTATTTTAATATACTAGCTCCTCCATCAGGTGTTTGGTGTTTTTTTAATTTTCATTAAATTTAGGCATTAATTAAATGTAGGCACTAATGTGTGTAAAATTTAGGGACTAGATTACAGGTTCTACAAATTTTAACATCTACCCTGACTAATAACATTCACGGTTTTATATTACATTTAAGTTATAACATTCACGGTTCAATGTTTAGACTAACTTTTATATTACATTCAAGGTATATAAAATATATTCAAATTAGTTGTTATATCTTAAGATAAAAGTTATTTGATTGCTTCCATAATTAAAAAGTAAATATTTTTATTTAATGTATTGCTATTACCATTTTTTACCATAACATATTAACTTATTTTTATCATAACATATGATTTATTTAAATACAATATATTACATTGAAACATCATTTTGTTTCATCAATTTTTTTTTTGTATATTTATATATCAAACAAATAAAAGATATTTGAGCACAGTAAATACATTACTTTTATAAACAATTTTACCTATATTTGGAGTGAAAAAATAAATGTTAAAGCAAAATTTGTTTTTTACATATAAAGGTTAACGTTCTTCTTTTATACCACACACACAGACAGAAAATTATTTTAAAATTACTTTTGTTATGTTAATGAACCATTCTCTGTTGTATTTATTTTTTAAAATAAGTGTTTTTTAATAAATTAATTATAGTTTTTTTAAATGTTTAATCTAATCTGTTTTTTTTTAAATAATCAATCTCTTACTTATTTTAATAAGTCAATTTTATCACTTTTTTAAATAAGCTATAACTCCAAAAAGATTATTTCAAAAATATTTATTTTAATTTTAAATGACGTGACCCAATATCTTCCTCCCATATATGTATTTAAAGTTATAAAAAATTAAATATCAGTGAACAACCACCAACTAAACCTTCCCTCTGTTTTTTTTTTTTTAAATATAAAACATTTTAGATAATTTAATTTTATCTGAATCTGAGAGTGGTGTACAGATGAATTTTTTTATTCTAATTTTTCAGTATGATCTTACAAATATGTGAATATCATATTAATATAAGAATTATCAAATTCAAGGTAATATCCATTGTCTAATTTTACCTCATTTCAATTTTAGTTTAAGAAAATCTCAAATAAATTTAAATGACCGAATCCAATTAATCTAATCCAAATCAACTTCTACAATTTTGATTCAGTATATGGGTTTAACTAAGTTAGCATGTTTATGTAAAAGAAGTCAACATTATATAATAAGGGTGGTGTAAAGAGGAAAATAGTACCAATAGATAGGAGCCTGTTTACTTGCCTTAATTGGGCCGAAAGCACAAAAATAAAAGCAGCCCAAAAAGCTGAATGGCAATTTTGTGAATTTCCAAATTACGGGAGTTTCCAGGACGTTAGGAAGGGAATGAAACGTGTGAATGGAAAAACCACGTGGAGTGCTATGATTGGTCTGAACAACTAAAGGCTCACGGTGATTGGTCCGTTTGGCAACGAACACGTTGCACAGCAATGCTTATTGTCGACTCCATACTCCATAGTCAAGTCTTGGCGGAATCACTTTCAGGTCCGCCACTGTAAGACAGAAGCACCACCCACATACACATTCATACGCATTACAAGCGCAATATTCCTTTAACACACGTATTCCAGGACCCTAACCCTCAATTTTGATTCCGGTTCCAACGAGATCTGAGGGACCATTGCGGAGCCCTAAAATTAAAATTCCCTTTCGGAGAGATCCAAATCTCTTCATTCATGGCGCATCGAAGAGTCAAGCTCGTTTTCCTTCTATGCGCTCTCTGTTATTCTCTCAGTGCCATTGCTGGGTACCCTCTCTCTCCTTTGAACAGCACCGTACACTTTATTTGTTCTGCATTGCACTTTTCTTATATATATGTGTATTTTCGTTTGAACGTGATGCAGGAAGAGCTATTACGATATACTTCAAGTGTCGAAGGGTGCATCGGACGAGCAGATAAAGAGGGCGTATAGGAAGCTAGCCTTGAAGTATCATCCTGATAAGAATCAGGGCAATGAAGAAGCGAACAAGAAATTTGCTGAGATTAACAATGGTATATTTATTATACCTTTGGTTGATTTTGTTTTCATGATCTGGTGTGATATTTCCATTTCTGTTGGTTTTTTAATGGTTTTTGTGGCTGCTTTTGTTTGTTATTACTGGCAGCGTATGAAGTGTTGTCGGATAGGGAGAAGAGGGGCATTTATGACAGGTATGGGGAGGAGGGTTTGAAGCAGCATGCTGCTGGTGGAGGTGGAGGTGGTGGAATGAACTTCCAAGATATTTTTAGCACGTAAGTCATTATCTATGGCGTTTGTTGGATTAGCTCTTAATCTATTAGCTCTTAATCTATCCCTGTCGACATGGTTTTATTGTACTAATAGTCACTATTTCTTCATTTGACATCATTGTGCTTGAATTAGTATATGTACATAAAAAATTCAAAAGAGGCAACTAACTAAGGAAGGATATACAGCTTTTCTATAATATTGTTACTAACTCACTTTAATAGTCTAATCAGAGCATTTATATGGTTTTATTGATCTATGTTGTAAATCTCAATTTAGCCATTGATTTGTGGCCTAAGATTACATTGTGGTGAATAGGCAGAGTGTTGTGTTATGGTCCTATGGATGCCTGCATGGTCTAAATTGTGGTCCTGGTTGTAGGCTATGTGGCAATTGCGGTGTGAAATTATTATATATTTGCATCAAAAAGTAAAAATAAGAATTTGAAAATTATTCTAATTATTGGTATATTTTTACAATCATGCATCAATATATCAAACGTCTTTTCTGTGTACTAAGATGAGGTGCCTTCTGTATTGCGTCAACATTCCACATGACCTCACCCATTCAATTATTGACTCTTAGAAGTTAAAATAGAAGATTAAAATCTAAGTCTTTGTTACTATTTTGATAAAGAAGTGAAATTGAACAATGTTAAGGATTTGCTAGACTCAATTGTGTCTCTGTTGCGACCATTTATGTGAACAAAACTTAAACTGCACCTAGGCTGTTGTGATTGCGAGAAGCACAGCAACAACAATATCATATTGCTGTTGTGGACAACAATTATTCTGCCATATTTGTGTGTTTATTTTTATAGCATGGGGCCCTGAGTTTTGTTTTGTGGGTGACACTGAAACATAATTGTTTGTTTTAGTTTCTTTGGTGGAGGATCGATGGAGGAAGAAGAGAAAATTGTAAAAGGAGATGACGTGATTGTTGAATTGGATGCAACTCTTGAAGATTTGTACATGGGTGGTACCTTGAAGGTGAGGCCACATCTAGTTACTGTTCTGGCTCTGAGTAGACACATTAATTCTATATATCTGATGTGTTTGTGTACCACATGATGCCATTGTTGAATTTCAGCTACATTTTTTATTCTAAGAATATAAATGGACATGGAAGAGGTCCAAGATTTTCTAGTTGGCTTTCATGTGAAACACGGTATCTGGAAAGTACACTTTTATTTTGATACATTAGCCAGTAAAAAATTAGAAATAAAATGACCAGCAACTAATATTTGAGAGGTGAAACTTATATCTAGCTCAGCCACGTGCATCTAATGGTCATGTCATGTAACATATCCCACGTACACATGACATCTGACATTCCTGTAGATTTTTCTTAATTTGCTTCTCCCATTCATCTTAGATACTTATAGCCTGTCTCATGCGGTTAAATATATTAATTGAGGAAGCACTTTAACCACTTGTCAGGCATAGTTTAAACTGTCACTAGATATTATTTAATGGAGAGATTTGATCCGTTACTTAATGACTTAGTCTGCATCAGTGACTTGAAATATAGATTTTCGGAGTTATTGGTTATTATTTCTCCTTTTATGGCCGATGCATTTCAATTTTCAGGTTTGGAGGGAAAAGAATGTACTAAAGTCAGCACCTGGGAAAAGACGCTGTAACTGTAGAAATGAGGTTTATCACAAGCAAATTGGGCCTGGGATGTATCAACAGATGACAGAGCAGGTAAAGAGCACATCTGAGAATGCTGATAGGAAAACATTTTTCTTTACCCTTGTTATTTTTTAAAGATGCCTATACTGCTAATACACTGATTTCAAGTTTCATGACATTTACTGCCATATGTGGAAAATTTTCACCCATATTTCTGAATTTACCTGTCCAGGTCTGTGAGCAATGTCCTAATGTCAAATACGTAAGGGAGGGGTATTTCGTCACTGTTGATATTGAGAAAGGCATGCAAGATGGACAGGTAATCTTTTAAAGTTTATACACAGACTTTAAGTATGCATATGATGATGTCATATAACATTTTCATAAAATCTGTCTACTATGAAATATAAAGTATACAGTCGTGTGCTATATCTAAATTCGGAAGACTTAAGGGCTTTATAATGTCAATTTTAGTTTTAGATTAGAACCTATTTATTTTTGAGTGTTTATATCGGGAACTCAGTGCTATAATTAAAGTCGAAGAAAGTGAATGTTTAGATATGCAACTCCAACAGCCACAGCCTTTTTCCACTACATGGATTTAGCTACTTGAACCAATTGACATTGTTATGCTTGAGGAAAACTGTAGTACTAAAGTGAGAATAAAAAACTGTGAAATTCCAAATGTGAGAAGGCCGAGTTTCAATTTTAAGGAAGCAGAAGCTGTTTTTGTACTACGCTTTCTGTACCCCTTTTCTATTTTCCACTTCTTCTGATTATATAATAAAAAGGAATGCTAACAATAAACTTTCCCATTTCTCTATTTTCCACTGTGCTCTACGAGTGTTATGTTGCAATTAACGATGTATATGAATTGTGATTGGGGGAAGCTTGCTGATTTTTTTTTTTTAATTGTTTTAAAGTTAAAACTTTGACAATTGAAGACCGTAGATTTATAAGTTATTGTCCTTTCACAGGAGGTGCTGTTTTATGAGGATGGTGAGCCCATTATTGATGGAGAATCTGGAGATTTAAGGGTTAGTAACTTGTCACTTTCGGTATCGATGTTTATTGGGTATGCAGGGTATTGACAACTCTTATGCTTGAACAGTTTCGTATCCGTACTGCACCACATGATCTCTTCAGAAGAGAAGGCAATGACTTGCACACTACTGTAACTATAACTCTGGTAAGTATTGCCCTTCGTTGACATGCATATCAATTGCTAAAGTTGTACGGTGCCTTTGGTATTCTGAACATGTTGAAAGTAGTTAATACCGGTCAGCACGGCTTATTTGAAATATAGACATTTGATGATTTTGCGAACCTGTAACTGCTCTCTCGGATATTGGCATCCTTGAAATTCTTTATATTGTCATATTAACATGAATCTTTCTTCAGGTTCAAGCCCTTGTTGGTTTTGAGAAGACCATTAAGCACCTAGACGAGCATCTGGTGAACATAAGCACAAAGGTGAGTAAGAAATATCCTTGCTTCAGATGGCAATTGGTGTTGGTGTGTGTGTGTGAGGGACACAACTGACAAATTTATTTTGACTGCTCAGGAAATCACAAAGCCAAAGCAGGTGAGGAAGTTCAAAGGGGAGGGCATGCCATTGCATATGAGCAACAAAAAAGGAGATCTTTACGTCACTTTTGAGGTTCTATTCCCCACGTCACTAACGGAGGAGCAGAAAACAAAGATAGAAGCAATTCTTGGTTAGAGTACAAACAAATACGTATTATTTCGTCCATTATGTCCTGAATGTGACATGGTTAGCTGGTTATAGTAAACGCATACCTAGGGCTTCCCCTCCATGCCCATTTTTTGTTAGATGTCAAATAGAACCTTTTCCCCTTCGTAATGATGCGCATCCTGTAATCCTTGCCGTCCGGTGAATTCAATTCCTTTCTTGGCCGTGCTACTATTTTGATGCAAGGCGTAACACTAGCTGAAAAAAAAAAAATGCTCCTATTGTTTTTGTACCGTGATGAATTGGTTCATCTTGTGCTCTAGATTAGATTGCTACAGAACTTTCGTCTTACTGAAGTTGATACATTTGTAGCTGCAGAACTAGATTAGAATGCAGATGGACAATAACCATTGTGCCTTACTTATGTATTTGCCCTCAATTCTCAACGGTTTTTAAACTTTCCTTTCAACAAGGTTGGGAAACTCATTTGTTTGTCATAGCGCATTACCCATTTTGATTGTTTTGTTTGCTCACCAAGAATTTCATAACATTGTGGTGCACAAACAAATATGTTAATGATTGATTTAAATCAATGATCGAGGTAAAACCTGTAGCTACTCTACCACTCTTTTAGCGGCACAAACGAGGACAACTGTAGTAATGCCAATGTGGTCTTCGAAATAGTTTATGTGAGTTATTTGACTTTATTTTATGATAATATTAAATAACTTATTTAGTAAAATAACTTATTAAATGCCTTCTAGTTTATTTTTTTCCTTCATATTTTAAGTAACTCAGGATAACTTGAAGCAATTATATGAATGTATTATGTTTTCTCTTTAACTAATAGAACAACAAATTTATTTTTAGTTGTATGATAAATATTTCTTTAAAAATGAATGAAGGATTCAATTAAGTCGTGCATCCACATACAAGCGGTATATTTGCTTCGATATTACTGAAAAATAAAATTAAAACTCATAAGAGGCCATCTTAGATTCATGTTAAAGACATCACAGGACATTAAAAAATTGTGATAAAAGAAATCCGCGATAAACTTTCCAAATCAGAGGAATAGAGATTATTTGCCTCACACTCAAGTTTGGTTCTCCAAACTTCAAAATGATCTGGGATGTAACGAGTATAGCTGCAACAGAATTACAAAGGAAATAGTATGACCATGGGAGAGTGGGGGCATAAAGAATGTGACGTCTTTCTCTTTCTTGGGTGGATGTGAATATTTTCTGAATTATATTTATGCATGTATAGTAGTAGGTCGAGAACATGTTTACGAGAAGTCGGTATCGGTCTCGAAATTATTTTTTAGAATAGAGATAAACCAATCAGTTTATCATCTTATTCAGAAAACAAAACCAATAAACAATTAGAAAGAGCTAATCCTCTCACATATAAAAAATTACTTTCCTTTTATAAAAAATCAACAATTAGAAAAAAATTTGAATTTATAATGAATTAGTAAAAAATAAATATAATTCTTCATGATGACAATGTGTTAAAAATTAAAAAAAAAATAATTTAAGAACTCGTAAATGAGTTCAAGGATGATAAGATAATAAAGAAAAAAAAATTATAAGTAAAATACCAAATCCAATGTCCAACCTGATAAACAACAGATTTTATTAAGTTGGGTTTGACTCAAATACTCAAAATATTTTATCTAAATTATTTTAATTGGATTGGGTCCATTTGATTGCATGGGTACCCATACTTATGAAAATTTCCATCCAACAATGATAAAATCAAATACAATCAATCTTTTACAGTGATTTCAAGTGAAGTACTATTCATATTAACAAATGATATAAATATTATCCAATTAATCCTTAAAACAATCTTGTTAATAGTTAAGTTCCTAAAGTTTTCTCGTAATAATAAATTAATTTATGTTTACTTTCATATTTATGTGTCATGATAATATATTTTTCTCATTCCTTGTCATTTAAGTTTAAAATATCAAAACAAATTAGTAAATTTACCTTTTTTTTTGTCCTTGAAAAATATAGGCATTGACACTTAATTTATTAATTATATTAAATTTTGTACTTGTAAACTCAAAAATAAAATTTTATATATCTATTTATTATGAATTTCAATTATGGAATAAATCACATGTCTGAATGTTTACGTAAAAATTAAAGAGAAAAGAGATGTAAGAAAATTTTGATTAAAGAATAACTCTTAGAAAAAATGTTTGCATGTGATATACACAGCTAGAAATAGCGTAGATTGAGAAGGAACGAGATTTGGTAAATGCAGCAAATGAGGAAAGTAGTGTGTTGTGACGGGCGAGTAGAGAAGATACGCTAAACACGTGCGTGAGGGTGACAATCTCCCCAAAAAGATAGGAACAGGTTTCAGAAAGAAACTGAAGGAAATCCCAAAAGAAGGGACACGTCAGAGATTGTAGCCATGTTGTTCATCAATACTTTATACAACGTGGTACTTCACTAAAAACCACGCGCTTTGCCACGCGCTTTCAGAATAAAACGACACAGCTGCGACGACACCCCCGTGCGAATAAAAGCCAATCATAAGGTCCTTCTTTGCAAAATTCGAAATTGGAACGACCCCTCAGATTAGCAAATATAATTTCCTATTTTTGGGTATCCGTTTGGTTCCAACGCTTACTTTCTCTTCTTTGATCCCATTTCGTTCAACACAGATCGAAGGAACCTGAAGAATATTTGGGTTCCACCTTCTCCTTCTCTTTTCTTCTTTATCTTCAAACCAAACCAAACCAACGCAAACAAATCATAACATAATACTGTGTGATCGTAACGTAACGTAACGTAATATGGATGCTCTGTGTTTACACAGTAGCATCTGTAAGATAGCTCCTTCCACCATTCCCGTTATTGTAACTGCACGTGCAAATGATTACGCGTCGCAGTCTCAGGTGAGCGCGGTGGGACGCTCCTCCTTGTTTTCCAGATTCTCTTTTAGATACCCTTTGACGTCTTTATGGCCGCAACAACACACGGGGAATGCTGCCGGCTACAATGGTATCGCCGTGGACGACGCCGTTTTGGCAGAGAATGAAACAAAAGAAGGAGAGGAACAAAACGGGAATTGGGTTTTCAAGATTTTTCATGCAAGGTCTGGTTGGAGCGGGGAACAGAGGAACGATGATAACGATGAAAACAAAGTTGTTATAAATGATCTAACGGATGAAGAGGAGGAGAAGGAGGAAGAGTGTGATGGCTGTAGGGTTGATTATGATGACGACGAAGAGGAAGAGAATGAGGAGAAAAAAGAAGAAAATGAAGAGGTTTTGTTCGACAGAGACTCGTTTTCGAGAATGCTTCGGAGGGTGTCATTGCACGAAGCTAGATTATATGAACGCATATCCCACTTGGGCAATTTGGCATACTCCATCCCAAAAATCAAAGTATTTTAAATCCTCTATTTCCTTCATTTTAGTATAAATGAATCAGATTTATAAATTTTCAGAAACTGGTTTAATTGAAAATTTGCATGATACATTTGAATATCATTCTCTGAAGATTTCCTCAATGTATTGTAAATGCATAATTGTCAGGTCATTGAGACATATCAATATGCTTTTCAAAAACCCTTTTAGGTTTAATGTGGATGAGGCACTGATTAGCATTTTTGTGATGAAAACTAGGTATTTGGTTTTTCAAGAATCACCAATTTTTGATACTAATTTACATCATGTCTTTGTTAATTTAGCCAGGGATCCTCCTCAAAAACCATGGACTGCGTTTTGTAACTTCATCCATAGAGAAAAAGAAATTAGCTGCGGCAGCCGAAAAAAAACAGACATCGGCTGCAATTCAGAAAGAAGAAACTAACGAGAAGGATGTGGGAGAAACAAAAAAGAAAAAGAACGGTGGATGCATGATAAGTGCATGTACTGCATACGAGGTTGCTGCTTCTGCAGCCTCTTATCTCCATACTCAAACACAGAGCATACTTCCATTCACATCTTCCAATGCCGTGGAAGGTGAAGGTTCACATGAAGCAAAAGCAAGCAATGAAAAAAACTTTAACGGTGATAAGATGACAAATACGGAGGAGGCAGCTCTGAAGGCAACTACTGATTCGGTAACAGCAGTTGTTGCTGCAAATGAGGATGTAAAACAGGCTTTTGCAGATGATTTGAGCTCAACAAGCTCTTCACCCTGTGAATGGTTCGTATGCGACGATGACAAGACTGCTACAAGATATTTTGTGATCCAGGTGTGTAATATTAATCAGGGACATGATTTTATTTTGTCATAGAGCACATGTAATTGCAGTATTCTTATTAAAATGGTAATGCATGAACACTTGAACATGATAGCTAGTAATCCCATTTAGCAGTCAACATTTTTATGTCATTTTTGGATTTATATATACTGTGATCTATCCAATTAATCATTGTTTTAACATGCAGGGTTCCGAGTCATTTGCTTCCTGGAAAGCGAACCTACTATTTGAGCCAGTTAAATTTGAGGTAACTATTGTTATTGCAAGCTAAGTTAGCTTAGTGTTTCTTTGTAATGTTCCCTCTTATTGAAATGAGGATTTATTTTTCTCAGGGGTTAGATGTCTACGTACATAGAGGTATATACGAGGCTGCAAAGGGAACTTATCAGCAGATGTTACCAGAAATTCGTGCTCACCTAAAATCTCATGACTCCCGTGCAACTTTCCGTTTCACTGGTCATTCTCTTGGGGGAAGCTTGGCATTACTTGTAAACCTTATGCTGTTAATAAGAAAGGAAGCACCATTGTCCTCTCTGCTTCCTGTCATAACATTTGGCGCCCCCTCCATCATGTGTGGAGGTGATAGTCTTCTTGACAAGCTAGGATTGCCAAGGAGTCATGTTCAAGCAATCACAATGCACAGAGACATAGTCCCACGAGCATTTTCTTGCAAGTACCCTAACCATATTGCAGAACTGCTAAAGGCTGTCAATGGTAACTTCCGCAATCATCCATGCCTCAATAACCAGGTAAAGTTCCACTTTTTGACCATTTGGGTACTCACTAATCAACATAATCAAGCACTTATTTCACAAGCTTATGACTTTAATTTACATACAGTTAAATTTACAAAATTTAAAGCTATGTGACAATTTCTTATTAGATGGAAAGACTACACAGATTATTTACAATTCTTGGTGAATCTTTTATTGCAGAAGCTATTGTATGCACCAATGGGTGAACTCTTGATCCTACAGCCAGATGAGAAATTTTCACCAAGTCATCATCTGCTGCCCTCGGGCAGTGGTCTATATCTGTTGAGCGGCCACTTGTCACAATCTAGTGACACATTAAAAGAGATCCGGGCAGCACAGATGGTGTTTTTGAACTCACCACACCCACTTGAGATATTAAGTGACCGATCTGCCTACGGATCTGGAGGAACCATTCAGAGGGATCACGACATGAATTCGTACTTGAGGTGTGTGAGAAGCGTGATTCGGCAAGAACTTAACCAGATTGGCAAGGCGGGGAGAGAGCAAAGGCTAAAGGTGTGGTGGCCTCTGGTGCTCCAAGGTGGAAGTGAGAGTGGGGCAGTTGTTGAGGGGTCCATGAATGTGATTCAGGACCTCCCTTCTTTCTTTGGCATCATTCACACTGGGAGAGAGTCATTGAAAAGGTTCAGTAGCCTTGTTGCGTCCCAACACATGCAATTGTTTGTAGTGCTCCTGCTTCCTGCAAGGTTGTTACTGGTGGGAGCATATAACTTGATTAGCTTAAGATGAACAACAAACACATAACCATTCTTTGTTCTTCAGATGGAACAGTTGTTGTAGGGAGGGCACATTGTTGGTGGCGCAGTTAGACCATTCTTTATTCTTTCATTTCGAAATTTATTTTACCTCTCTTCAATAGCAATTGTATAGAGAAATACTGCCCCACATTTCACAAATACACTTCTTATTGCTTTAGCTCTCAGCAACTCAATTTCATGTCCAATATACAAACAATTGAGCATTAGGTGAAGTCTTCTTTATTCATTTTTGGGTTCATGCGTGTTAGGGCCACATCGAACTCGTGCGACCACACCATGTAATCCTTTTTATAGCAAGTAATTTCACAGACATTTACTGATTTCGGGTTATTTTTTATTTCATAAAATTAAGTGATTAAAAAATTTTATTCCAAAACTGACGAACTAAGTGTAAATTTATAACTCAAAGATGATTTTTTTTTTTTTTTTATGACTTCAAATATGCTGAATCTGATTCAAACATTGAAATAAAAATCCATGCAAACAGAGATGACCATCAGTCTCAGGCAAAAGAAAAATCCCTAACACCATTGGTTGGGTCACTAAATTTTATTATCCCTATCCATCCAACAAAGCAACACCATTCTTCGTTATTTTGAAATTTCAATTGTTGACAAACTCAAAATCGGATTAACTAAATAAAAAATTAATTCAAGTCTTTACCTCTTTAGACTTCCGCATTCAAGATATTCTTCGCTTTAGAGTTCGAAGAAACCTTAAAAGGCCACTATTATTTGGTTACCATTTCACATCACCCCTTTCTTTATAAAACAACTATTTTTTCGGGTCTATTTAGACGAAGAAACCTTAAAAGGCCACTATTGTTTGGTTATCTTGTGAAATAACTTTTGGATCTTGGATGGAAGTTATCTATGAGATCGCACTTACTTCCTGCACTATACAAATTATGACTGCACTTACAATTCTTTCAAAATTTCACAAATGCCCTTTATCAGTTTCTCATACCATGGACTTCAGTGATGGAAACGTGCAACAATTCTATTCTACACCTTTCAAAATTAAAATGTCAAGGATACTTTTGGCATTTAAAAACATTTGTAAGTGCAGGAAGCAACTGTGCTGTGAGATACATACGGCCCATCGCAAGCCCAACCATAAAGAAGCAAGACTCTTGCCTAATATTGCTTACTTCTTGTGCACCTCAGAAAGAAGTTTTGAATATTTTCTTAATTATGACACTAATTCTGATTATTTATTGCTGAAAATAATTAGAAAAAATTTTCTTTCCGAAATCACTGATTTCATATATATAAAGTGACATCTTAGCTTACTTAATCCAGAGACACAGATTGTTACTGTTTTTAAAGGAATGCTACTAAAATTTGAGTAGTTGAAATTAAAGAGCTAGACATCATTTTCACTTTTTAAAGTTTCAATTTTTTTTTAATCTTACACTAACGAAAAAAAATCATCTGAAATTTATTGTAAGGGATGACGAAAATATTTTATTTGAATTTATACGTAAACCATATACAAACAAATTTTATTTATGTTACAAATTTGCATAATTTTCTGTATTTAAAAGGATAGAAAAGAAAGTAATTTATAGCAATATATATTATGTAAATACTATAATTAATACTTGAATTACATTTATGATTTATCTTTCAACTTATCTTGAAAGAAATTTATTTCTCCTATTTATTTTGTCGAAAATATAAATTTTAAATTCTATTAAACTCTATTTCACGGCTAGAAAACAGACATTCCCTTGACATAAAAATAAATAGGCACTTAATGGATACATTTTAAGTTATAGAACAATTGTAAATGACCTTCAATAAATACTTGATATTAAACATCAACTATGTCTTTGAATTTAATTATTTAAGTAAACTAAGCAAACAGCCTCATTTTATTTTATGTCTGTGTCCTTAGTGTTAGCAATTATTATAAATTTATGCAATTAAGGGTTCACCAAAATATTTGGTACAAAGAAAATTAAACCAAAAATAAAAGCATAGAAGAGGTAGGGCTGTTTCACTGTCATCTGATTCTTATAGGGGACAAAAGAAGGATTTGGCTTCATGCTAAGTTTCAACCTGTGGGATCACAGAAGTCTATAATTGCACCATACTCCTTTTGTTCATACTTCAATTTTAAAGTGGAAACACCAGCAATCAACCAAACTATATAGTACAAAGGCGTACCCAACTCACCTACCACTTTTTCAGGCACAGATCAAAAATTACAAACACATATTGCCTTACTTTTCTTTCCCATTCCCATAATCAAATTCACATGCTCCTCTATCACTCTACACAATTATGATGTTTATGGCCCATACTCTTTTCCTTGGACTTTCACCTTCACATACATAAAAAATTACATTCACAATATAGTGCCTAACACCATATCCATAACGTTTGCATTGGTATCTTCAGATCCTATATCCGTAGCATTGGTTATTTTCAGAATCTCTACTTAAACAAGTGATGTATTGTGAAAAGTGATTACCATTTTTCATATATAATATTAAGGTACAAAGTTTAATTCACTGTATAGTGACATAAAACCATTCTAAATGAGTTGTAAAGGTAGCTTACTGCAAACTCGGATCTCTATGACACGTTTCTTTCTCTTTTTAACTCATAATGAAACTCAATCGACTCCCCAGGTCCCAAACAATAAGAAAAAACAATTCTTTTTGTACGCTTTCTTTTGTAATTATCTGCATTGTTATGAATTAATTAATGAAAATAAATAATGTGAAATATTTTGTCAGAAATTTTGGTCCAGCACATCATGCCACCATGGTTTGACATAGACCCAAGAGGAAAATCCTATGGAGTTCATCATTGTTTGGATGGAGATGCCACATGATAATAGCACATGGTGCCTCTAACATTATAAGTGTCCATGACTTCCCCTTTTGCTCCCTACATTCAAACATGTGGTGTTCATTTTTTTTTCCTTCCCAAAACACCTCTAATACATGTTTCTACCTATCTCAATTTCAGCCCAGTTCTTGAAGACATTTGCTTGTAACTATTGCTAAATGTCCTCATCTTGGTCTAGTCCAATCAAATATTTAAAGGAAATTGAAACTCCTCATATTTAAGTTATTAACTGTTCGGTCTCTTGATTCTGTCTAAATACAATGTACAATAAGTGTATTATAAACTTCTAGTGGCATTATCACATGATGATATGGTGTGATCCTAGACAATCCCTAATTAGTGTCTATAAATTTAACAAAGTGTAGAAGTTTAGACCACTCACGAGTGAGGAAAGGATCAAGTGCCATACTAAAACATGCACAAAAAGAGGAAGAAAAAGTCTTCACAGATGCCCTCAAAACCCTGACAGCAGATTAAAGTAGTAAAGAAATAAAGCCCTCGTAACGTGAGAAGCAACTTTTTTTCCCAAGAAATTGAAACGTGCTTTCAATTTTCGTTCATCAAGTTTTAAAGATTATTTTCACCAAAATCAAACTGTGACAAAAACAAAACAATTCGCCATTGGGTTCAACCCTTCGTTATACGAAAAGGAAAGAATAAAATAGTATTCTGTCAGAGGAGTAGTTCGAGGACACTAATTTGCCTATGGTTCTAGGTAGAGGAATTTTTTGTTGTCTAGACAAATGATGGAGATGTGCCGGACATGTTATTCTCTTTTCCACCAATACAATTCATTGTTCTAAATCTAAGGAGAGATCTCTTAATTAATAATTGAGAAACCATATTAACATTGGTATAATAAAAAAAACAAAAGACAAATATTATATAAATTGTATTATTGATATAATATCTTATAAATAAATGCACCTTTCAATTTTAATTCTATGAAAAAAAGTAAATTAATCAAGAGCAAGAAAAAACTTAAAAACAGGACAGTATTAGGTGTGCAGCGTTGCGAAGTTCACAACAAATCCAACTATATATTTATTTCATGTTTCAGAAATTCAACCAAACTCACATTTTAATCCCACCCTGGCCCCATTATTTAAATGTTTGCTTGGAGTGAGTTGGAAAGCACTTTTTAGTGCAGGTGGCTAACACGATGTAAGGTGGGAAGTTATTATTTTACATGGCCACAATCTAAATTCGTATCCTATGATGCCAGTGCCAAACATTGCAGTATTATTAATTCGCTTTTCTCTTCAATTCTGTAGTTTAGTACAGAATTTCTACTATTAATTGACCAATTATTTAGTAAATGAATGGTCAATCCAGAATTGAATGATTGTGGATGACTAGAGACATCTTGATAATATAAAATTTTGTGGTTAAAGGGTGAAAAATGTGAGAACATAATGATAGAGTAAAGTGGAAAAATAAAGTGGCGTTCTTCGAGGAAAAGGGACGTCAAATCTTTTCTTTTAGTTGTTTATTCATTCTTGCTAAAGGAGAAAAGACATTAAATCACTTGCAAGCAAGGAAAGGAAGCAAATTTTGGGTCTCCCCGGTAAAGATCAATGAGAGTATTGAACATTTATGGCTCTTTACGAAGCTTCTAAATTAGGAAAACAAAAGTTCTATGAGATGTGCCTTCAAATAAATTATGCCTTACAAAGATGGTTAAAAATTTACTTGTACTATTATTATGTTGGTGTGTGGTCTTCACATGAGGGTGAAACCAGACCTATATTCACCCAATACCTCTCTCCTCTGTTTTGGAAATTCTAAACGCTTGTAGTTTGTTTTTCTTTATCCTTTGGCACAATATTTTGACTTCTATTTGCAGGTGAAAGATGAATAAGATATTTTCTAATCTCACGTTTTAAGTTGCTTTCACACTTTGGATTCACTCAGCATTTAGTCAGCCGGTGTGTTCAGAAAATTTTCTTTTCTGGCAACAGTTGTATGATTGGTCCAAATTGACAGCCAGGTAATCACGGTAACAACACAATAATGCATCTTTTCGTGAGAGCAGAAAAACGCAGCCTTTCTCTGAATCAGAAGCCACGCCTCAAATCATGAACCATTATTACTATCTTGGAGGGTGAAACCCACATTGATTGGAACTATTCCCTTTTAATATGGTTCCAACCAAAGGATTGAAAATTTGGATTTGATCTGTTATATTATATCACATTCTCTCTTACAGATAGCTGCTACCAATGCAACAACCCCCCAAGACTTGCTAATACAAGCTTTCACTCGCACTACGACAATTTACTCCACCTAAAATATAGCAGTACGGAAGAGGTACACAGAGTCAATAAAGTTAATGACATTTTGTACCTAATCTCTTTGTTTTCTTGTAGCGAGTGCAGATTAGACCCTTGCTCTTTTGTTGTATCTGAATGTGCATGGACCTGAAGGAGAGAAAAATCTGACATCCCTTTTTCCCTGTTAACTTCAAACTTTCCAGCACTACAATATGATCACGTTCACATACCTCAAAGTTATTGCAATATAAGCACGAAAAAGAATTACCAAAACAAAACAACTCGGGAACAACAAATTCTTTCCTTAGATACGAAAGCAAATAAAATTTAATGGAATGTGAGTTTTCCTGATAGAGTATTAGCCTGATAAAAGTAGAAAGCAAGCAGGGAAAGGCAACGGCAAAAGGAAATCAAGTTACTATTCCACGCACACCATAGCAAACAGTAAAAACCTATACTTTACACTACCTAACAAAACAGATATGAGTCATTTTTTTGCATATTCATTAGAAACTTGAAAAGAAAACGATATTTTTAATGCATGCAAGACTTACAGTTACAGAATCACAAACACACTTGTGTTGCCATTTTCTGCAGTCTTATTTTTTTGTAAGTAAAAAAAATGTATATATATATATAATCATTTTTTGTTTGATGAGGTTTAATTAGGTGAAACTTTCCATCCTTATGAATCTTTAGGTGAAACTTAAATTTACTCCAACAATAATAGAGATATTAATAATATGAAAAGCTCTTGGGAGCACGTTATTATGGATGAGAACGATAAGGTAGAAGAACACAAAATCCTCTACATACCTATAGTTAGGTGAATAATGAGGAGAATTTGATTCCACAGGTTATGAGTAACTCACAGAATTTGCAAGTAAAACGCACTTAGATCGCGAGTTGTACATGACTGCATTCAAAATTTTACCAAAAAAATGTAAACTCGAACCTGTGTGAGTTACTAGAGTAGTATGCGAAACTTTTGCTCAATGTCTAACTTTTACAGAACAAAACCACTTCTTTAAATGTAGAATCGAAGTGAAAGTGAGTCATCCACATCTTAAACGTGATGGAAAAACATGTTATGATAAAATGCACATGTATTTTATGATTCGGTGAAACCACATCTTCAAATATGTAATCGAATCCATTTATACATCCCTCAATGTTCCTCTAACCTTTATCCAAAAATTTATAAATATTTGAGTAAATTATGCTATATATTCTATAAAAAAAATTAAATTACACCCTGTTTTTTTCATTATTAGAACGTCTTCTGTTAAGGGGTGTATGTAATGTAAAAAGGCGATACATAAGTAACGTGCTTTAAAAGTCAAAGAAAGTACAGGTGTAGCGTAAACTGAGAAAAAGTGTAATATTTTTAAAATAAATTAGAAATTTGTGTAAAATTTTAACAAAATCTAAGGTGTCACTATAATTCAGTTTACTTACGTCCTTGTTTGCTTTTAAGCCGTGAAAAATAAAGAGATAGAAAGAAAGAAAAAACATGTAAAACAAAAAATAAACAATTAATATAAAAAAAAACCATGAAAATCATGGCGTTAAATTTTCCGTGTAAAATCAAAGAAACTAGTACATAACTTATATGAATTATGTAAAAAGAAAATGATTACTTATATTAAAAATATTAATAAAAATATTTATAAGACAATCAATTAGGTTTATGTGTTATTTTTTTTATTGATATTTGTATTTTATATTGTAATAAAATAAATAAGTCACGTAACTATTATTAAATTAATATATAAAATAAAATAGAAATATTAATATTAAACAAATATATTTAACTTTTCATTCATTTTTATTTTTATAATTTAATGTAAACAAATTTTGCTTATTTCATTTTCTTTTTCCTTTTATGAAGATCCTCCAAGAGATATAGGATCCGAATAACTAATACACTTTGCCTATTGACTCTAAGCGTTTGAGACTTGAACTATTATGATTTCACTGGAGATTTCCTGTAACATACAATGACGAAGTCAGATACACATCTAACCATCAACAAAAAGTCATATCTTGAACGATCAAGTATAGGGTGTTTCTTGCCAGGTCTATAAGGAACTCCAAGAAACCAAAATTAGAATCGCTTATATAAGAAATCAGAGAGGAAGAGGGTTGAAGCTAAGCAAGGCAGACCAAACATCCAAGAATAGAGTCTGCATTCAGTACTCATAATCTGTACATCACATAGAGATGATAAAAAGATGACTAATGAAAGATAAAAAGGAATAGGTAAAATTTTCCGGGAGTCTAAACATATTGCTTTTGCTTTGCATAATTTGTACATCACAGTGAACGAACCAACCAGAGATTACCATCTCCAGCATCCCCCCACCAAATATTTCCATTTCATACGCAGTTCAATTCAATCAACAGCTCAACGCTTCATACTTCACAGGCATGGACCGATTAAACCCCGCCTGAGAAAGCAAGTTCCCCACCACCGCAATGTCACGGCAGAAAACGCCCTGAAACATCGCCGGATTCACAGTAGAAGAACACACCGTGGACCTATTTTGAGACATTTGAGCAATATTGTTATTGTTATTATTATTATTATCATTCTCCGCACTGCTCCTAGTACACTCAACATTGCTCAACGACTCAGGTTCTTCGGCTTTCTCTTTCTGCACTTGAATAGCCAGCAAAGCAGCCTTCTTTCTCTGCTTCTCAGCAGCTTCCTCATCCATGATGTTACTCATCACATTAGTGTAACCCTTCTGAACCAATCTATACAACAACAAAGATGACATCCTCGCCCTCTCTTTAACCGACTCAACATCACGCTCATCCGCAAGCTCACACCTTTCGATGAACCCAGTTGCCTTATCAGGCTTGTGCCGCAAGGAAAGCAACAAGTGAGCCCTCTCCAACTCCGACCGGGAACAACCTCGTCGGACACCAATCAAAGCATAGTAATCAACGTTCCCTGTTTCTCCAGATGCTAGCTTCTGTTTCAGTTCTTGAATTTTAACAGTGAGGGTGCAGAGTTTCCCTGGAATTTCCCTATAGCGCACGTTGTGGCGCTTCCACGCAGGACCGGGAAGCTTGCGGTCTCGTAAAATTGAATTGTAGAGAAGCTTCAAGTGTTCGAGGTCGTGAAGAGAATCGGGTAGGCAACGAATGGTTTCGAAGAGTGAAGCTCTTGTTTCGAGTGCTTGAATGCAAGTGGGGTCCAAAGCAAGTGTGCGGTTACAATCCGCAATTGACTCTGCGATTCTACCGGAGGAACGGTACGCGGAGGCGCGGAGGATGTAGCATTCGACAAGGAAGCTCTGCGGTGCGCTACGCCGGCCGTCCACAATTTTAGAGAAGTGGCGGATGGCTTCTGAGTAGAGCCCGGCATCGAGGGCGGCCAGTGCCGCAGCGCGTCGCCGGAGGAGGAACTTTATGTGACCGAGGAGTTGGGTCACGCTCTCGGAATCCGCCGCAAGAAGAGTTCGCGGTGGAGTTGTAGGTGGCGCATTTGTGGCGTCGCTGGAGAATTGGATGTTGGTAACATTGAAGCTGTCTTGTGACCAGCACACACTCTCTCGCCGGAGTGTAGCGCTTGCAAGACGTTTTCCCGTTTGAAGAAGAACCATTGCATCCTCCATTAGGCCTAGGTGGCAGCATGCTTCACCCAATACCAAGTATCTGTTTGAAAATTCCACGTTCACTTAGTTAATCTCACTCAAACAATAATAATGCTTAATTAAAAATTAGTTCATTGCATTACACATGGTATATGTTTCATATAATAACTTCACCATTTGATTGTCTATTTTTGACTATGTTACATGTCAACTAGTTTTATTTAAAACAACTTATTCATCACCCACACCGCTCTTTTTAAAGTGTTAATTCAAGTTTCTTGGGAGAAAGAAAAGAAATATAATAAATTTTCTTGAGTTTACTTTTTTATTTATTTATCACAATAAATATATGTATATATAAATTAATTAAAAATTAGATAAAAGTATAATGAACCTAAACAGGTCTACCCGAGACCAGAAATTTAAGTCACATTATACACGGCAAACGATATTCCATTTTAACGTAACTAAGCTGTCTATCAGCATGAAATCTTGAAAACATGAAATTCTATCTTTTAATTATGAAATTTAGGCTGGTAAACCCTGAATGTAAGGGAAATTTTGAAAAGAAAAAAAAAAGAGTATAAGATAAATATATACAAATACGATCTCGTAACTGGAACTGCATTTATTTTGCTTTTTCTTAACGATAAGAATAAGAAGAACGTTGTGGTTTTTGAATTAAGAACAGAGAAGACAATGTACAATATACATGTCTGGTTTAAGTCATAAATGTACCAAAGTTAAAAAAACCGTAGTAGTAAATATTTACATCTTTTATTGTGCGTTGAATTACCAACTGCGTTGGTGACAGCAGGGAGCATTTACTCAAACCCGTTTAAAGCAGTTACTTCCATCTGATCTCAAACTCAAATAAAAGGCATTTACTACGTTAAAACTAATTAAATTAATTAATTAAATAAAGCTCCCCGTAACGAAGAAAACTCCCTTTTTTAAAAACCTGTAAAAAACTCCACGGCAAAGCAAAACCAATGGAGGAAAATAATGCAAGTGTGTCAGTGAGAGAAAATAAAAGGAAATGATGAAATTACCTCCATTGCCCTTCCTTCTCGCAGGTTTTATACAGCCCTGCCATGACCTTCTTCTTGAGGTCGGAAACAGAGAAGCACTTGAAGCTCTGATCCCGCTCCGGCGACTCAGAGGAAGAGAGAAGCTTCACTCCCTCTCTCGAAAGCTGTTGGGAAGAGGTGTCGGAGGAGACAGAGGAGGAGGATGAATCATCGCTGATTCTGAGGCTGGGAATGTAGTCCTGAAGCATATCCGCAACCTCCTTGAAGCGGCGCAAATAGAGCAGAGCCCTGGCTCTGAGCTCCAGCGCTTGGTCCAGCCTGGGAGAAATCGCGAGAGCCGCATCTAGAAGGTTGAGAGCCGAAGCAATCTCCCTCTGATCTTGCGTCGCAATAAGACTCCGAGCGTCTTTAATGTATTTCTCAACAATCTTAAAAACGCAAAATGTTCCAAACGTGTCATCCAAAAGATTTGCAATGAAACTGAAATTGTAAAATGAAGCGATACCTTACCTTTCGATTGGTAAGCCACCAGTGTTTTTTTTCTGTGGCGGAGAGAGTGAGAGTAGTAATAGCCATTTTCGAGTTAATCTGTTGAATGTTGGAGCATAAAAGGGTTGGGAGAGGGGGCTAATTTGTATTGTGTTCCCTTCTTCTCCCACCTCCCTCCTAATGAAATTGTGTGGTGTAATAATAAAGGGAGAGAATATAAAGGGGAAGGTAGAGAGAAGAGAAGAGTGTTTGAGTGTGAGAGAAAGAATAAAAGCAGGGAATAGAAAGGTAGAAGAAGTGTAGGGTTTTTTTATATGGTGTGGGTTTCGTGTAGATGTGGTTATAAGGTGAAAGCAGAAGGGGGAAAACTCAAAAAAAAAATTGACAGCTTTGACCCTCGTGGAAAGCTTTCATCCTTCTAATTCATAGCTGGCATTGCCAACACACCCTGGACTCTCTCTCTCTCTCTCTCTCACGCGCGCCCCCACATACGTATGTATGTACGTATGTATGGCATTTTAAGTGTAAGTAATAAGGTACTAGTATTTATGATTTGGTACCTGACTCAGCCGGTGAGTGCATTATTCTAACCAGATATACCCGGTCACTCATCACGGGTCCTCGGTTTCAAGTTTCAACCACCAAGGAAAGATAACTGCAGCCAAATGTCCCAAAAGCAAGCGTAGCTTCCAAACGGAGGTCACCTTCGCTATTTATTTCTCCTACCCAACCAATTCAATCACGGATTTACCCTTCTCTACGTTGACCTTATGCTATTCTCTTCCATTCATCATATTTTTCTTTCTCTTATCATTTTTTTTAAAACAAACAAGTGTTACCGTCGCCCATTTTTTATTCTGTCCCTTTAGCGTAACGCCCCCATGATTGACTCAATGAGAATTGTGAATAAAGAGGCCAACAAATAGTAGCTCCACATGTGAGCTTGGAGGGTAATCAATCCATGAAACAACAAACTCTCTGAATTTCCAATGTGAAACAAACCGTCATATGGGAATGGGGACATCCAGTGTGTCACGAAAGGTAGTACATGCACAAGTAATCATTAATTAACCATTTACTTTCACATTGTTAACAAAAATCTTTATATTTTTAGTTACTTTTAAAATTTTATATATATTGTAATCTGTCTATAAATTCATAAATCTTATACTCTTAAGACAATTCTGCACTAATGTATAGATAAATCCTCTGTTCTTTATTAGTAGTTTTTTTTTTACATATGGCATGAGAAAAAAAATGATATATCCTAGCTTCGACCCTGATTAAGCACACCTTTTCTTTTCTCTGCTTTCGCATTGAATGATCATTACGACTTTGTAACTTTTCAAGTTGCAATTATCACAATGAGAGAGACAGGTGATCCATAATTTGGCCATTACCCTAATTTTGACAAGTAGATATTATGTATACTCAGAGGATATCATGAATCAACACCATTTCTCATTCCTTATTATGATAAATAATAATTTAATTCTTAAATATGTTAGACACTATCTATTTAGTTCTTAAAGTAGAAAACACTTATTTTATTTTTTGAATTTAAAAAAAAAAAATCTAAGTTAAGTTCTATTATTAAAATTTACGAAACTATTTTCCCGTCAAAATATAATTTAAAAATTTTCAGACCTAAGAATCAATTTCATTATTTTTTATGACTAAATTCCCAATGCTTCATTTACTTATTTTTCAAACTGATTATCTCTAGGCAGTTATTTTTAACGATGGGTTTGTTGTTGGTGTTTGATGTTTGTCTGGTTGAAGAAGGAGAGGCATGGATGATAGGATAAAAAGGAGTAAGGGTTAAAAGAAGAAGGGAGGGCAAAATGGTGAGAAAAGTGGAGAGTGTGAGGCTGAATTAGTAAAAAAGGAGGAGCATATTTATGGGGAGTGAGAAAGTGACTCTTGTCTCGTAAGACACAGGAATCATGCTTTTTCTTTTTGGAGGGTTAGTTCGCTTTTTATTTCACCCACATTGATTAATGAATGCACATGAATTGGGATTGGATGGCATGATGGGTTTGTCTTAAAGGCTCTCTAACTCACCTTTCCATTGCCCCCACAATCCCATTATAAATAATGCACTGCCTACAATTTCATAGTCCCCCATCACCTTGCCATGTCACCCTACTCAAGCCACCCTGTCTCCACGTGGCATTTCTCAATTTTCAGGCCAATACCCCTACCCTACAACTTCCTTCTCCTTCACCTATCTGGTTATGTATATATATATATATACTCATCAGATAAACCGAAGTTTTTGGAGCCTCCCCACTGATTTTGTTTCTGTTCTTCTTTCTGGACCAGAGCTGTCAAATTATAACGATAATAATAATGATAATTCTCTACTCTGGTGTAACATGATCAATGATTTCAGGCTATAGGAACATTTCAGTCCCTCCATATATAAATATGCACATTCGTTTTCCCAATGATAATGCAGAAAATTTTTCTCCAAATAATTGCACTTGGATTTCCTTTATGTCCTGGAAATTCTTTATTCATGTTCCAGCACATGAGCCTGATTTCGGCATGCCAAAACCCACCACTAACTGATCACGTGAAGTGTGACCCTTCCTCCGGAAAGAAAAAAAGGGACACTCCTTTGCTGCTCCTAAATAATTCCTTCCACACAATTAAATTTTTAAATTTAATTATTATTCATCGTGTATGGATAGGAATGTATCTTTTATTCTGTCTCCTGTTGGTAAGTATTTTCTTAGATTTTAATTGGAATAAGAGAATTTGTAAAATGTTATTCGACATTTAGGTTAATATTCGATAATTAGAGTATTTTATATTCATACATGTACCATTATCACTATTATTGATGGAAGGACTGCCACAAAGTGAAGAGAGATGCTATTACTTCCTTTCTAACACATGGTAAAATGGATCTAACATGAGATGTTATCTAAATGCATTTGAATTTTGTAAATTCCTACAGTGTTAGACTAGCAATCATATTAGAGTTGTCCTAATGTGGAAAAGGTTGGTGATGACAAAATTTCATTTTCTTTGTCTTTTATTTTTTTATTTTTTCTTGTTTGCTTGCTTATGGTTATGCAATTTAAACGCTGATTGAAAAGTAAAAAAAAGAAATTTGTATGTATTCATATCTGTTGATCGTAGATAAGATAGGAAAATAGATTTGCAATAAAATTTAATTTCCACATTTTCTCCTTAATGAGAAGAAAAGAGAAAAAAATTATCTGTTTAATTTTATCTTTTGACTTGTCATGACACATTAAAAGTATTATATACTACAAATATTTTAATTTACGGTATTAATTCAATGACTCGCAAATTTTTATAAGTCTTCTCTTTTCTTTAATGAAAGCAACTTTAATGTCTACTCTCTTTCTTTCATTTACCACTTTCTCAAATTCACAATTACTATATTAGTTTATTGTACTGATACTAATTTTGATATTTGTTCTAATTAGAGTTGATCAACCGAGATTGACGTGACATTAACATGTTCCTAACAAATTCAAATTACAATTGCATTATTCTTTTACTATTACAATTATTTCCATTAAAAAATAATCAATATAAATGTGAGATGTCCTCCTATAGAGGTTGTGTGGATTAAGCCCATGGATGATAATTAGTCTGAAAATTCTTCTTTGTTTATTTGATGTTCATATTTTGTTCTTGAGTAGCATAACAAAACAACCTAAGCAGCATTTGTATTGGCAGTGTTGGAAGGAGGATATATTGGGACCATTTGAGCCCCCCAAGGTTTAAGGACAAGGGTCTACAAAAAGTTTGGTTTCTTCCATACACATGGCTGCCATTCTGCTCTACGCTGGAACAGCTTAGGGACCCTTCATTTTGATGGCGACCATCTGTTTAATTTATTGCTAATTCGGTAGGAATCATCAATGGAAAGAAATTAAGATGCCCCACTTGTTTTATGTGATACACCCCCCTTGAACCCCTTACAACACAAGAGTAATTTCATGCACTATATACGTCACTTTAATTGGTGGGTGCTATTCAATACTTGCTTTCTATGCATGTCCTCATGTCCCTCTTGTTCCTCCATTGCATGGCCATAGCTTCTTAATTCCATCTTCAATGGGAGACCCATTATTATTTCAAATTTCTTCCTTAGGCCGATTGAAGTCTCTCTTTGTTTGTTTGTATGTGTGCAAGTATGAAAATGGGGTCATGAATTATTGAAAGGAGCTTTTTAAAGAACAGGGTAGCAAACATATCAAGCACTCATTTAAGTTTAACTCAGAACAACACATGCAGTGTCTAAGGTTTCTTATATTAATCAAAAAACTGGTTCTGCAAAGTGACATCTATATCACTACCCAAACACAGAAAATAGGCCCTTCTTATTAGACATTGTTTCATTGTGGCGCCCATAATTTATAATTGGACTTATCTTCATTTCGTTACCATTCTCCTCCCACTATTGCCAATTATTATTTTCCTCTACAATTCCAGCACGAAAGGTCAATGACCCTTTTATTTAAATCCGTTTCCTTTGGGGTCCTAGAATATAGGTCTCTCAACTTCTTATCTGACTTTTCTTTATCACATGTTTTGAACAGCAAATACGTATAGGGTATATCACATGGTTGAGAGAAGCTAGTTGATAAGGTATATATGGTCCTAGAATTTGGTCTTTCAAGTAATTATCTGCTCCTTTCATCACTTTTATAATTGGAAAGTGGTTAAAGAAGTGTAGTATATTATACATGACTGTTTTTGAGTTTCAATTTCCAACTAACAAACAGGTGTTAACAAAAATAAATAAATAAGTTCCAACAAAAGAAGATTGTAAAATAAAACTAAGAATAACTTAGTCTCATAAAAAATATTAATGATTAGATATATTAATGTATTTTATTAAATATTTTCTTTACATAAAAATGTATATAATAAGTATTTCATTCAATTTCAAATTCCATTTTGATATTTAACTAGTGTGTTAGCATGAAAATACTAATAAGTGTGATTAGAACTCTACAAAAAATAAGACTATTTTTCTAATTACAATTTTTCCTATAATTATACGTATATTTTTTACAAGAATATATTTCGGGAACAATATATTTTATTATTATGTTTTAATCCTTAAATATAATGTTTTATTTGTACTATTATACACTATTCGTCACTATATTAGATTAATATAAAATAAAGTTTACTTATATAATTAAGAAAAAGTAATTGACAAGCCAACTTGTAATAGATACTTTAGCTACTACATGATAAATTAATTTATTATATTGGAGTGTTTGGTATAATGAGTTGATAACTTAATCGGTAACTGTAAAATTCATAAAATAATATAACTACATAATTTTTATTATATAAATATAATGTTTTAGATAAAAATATATTATTATGTAATTATAATATTTTAAAATAATTAAACTATTTATTACACTTGTTAGTGTTTTTCTTCATGTTTTAAAAGTTGCATATTTTTGTTTATTCAGATAAGTCAAGTTATTTAAACTAAACGACCTATGGAGTATTAACTAAATTAAATTTTTATTTTTTAATTTAAATTATTGTTATATTGATTATTTTTATAATATTATTTATAATTTCAATTTGTAATATTAGATCTTTTTAATTTGAACTTCATAAAAAAATTACAAAATCATCTAATAAAGACTAAAAATAGTGAAATAATTAAAATAAAAATTCAATAAATTAGAAAGGTTTTATTTTCTATAAAATTTAAAGTAATAATAGGTACAAAAGAATTAAGAATAATAAAAAAATGTATTAAAATGTAAAAGAAAAATAGTGACAAAAGAAAATTAAACAAACTACAAGTTATTGAAGTGGTTTATATAACTTATAAAATGAGCTACTTTAAGATACATTATCAAACATTTTTATAAAAGTGAAACTAACTTACAAACTAGTTAAATAAGTTTATAATACTTTTATTGATCTTATCAAACACACTCTATATCTATTCGTTTTTTCTCTTAAAATGTAGTCAATTTATTTATTTTTTTAATTCTTGAAAATATAATTATAGTAATGAAAGGAATTATAATACTTGTTTTAGTTAAGATAGCTAAAAATATTTTTCTTTTAAAATAATTAATGTAACTTTAACTTTTTCAAGCAAAATTTTTTATTTCATTCTATTTATCTAGAAATAATACATAATTTTTTAGAATAAAAATTATAAATCACATTTTTATGTTATATATTGATTTTACTAAAGTATAGATGATAGTTTTCTTTTTGTATAGGTATACAAAGAAAATTATTAGTGTTTGGTCCAAGAATACAACAATGTCTTTTTAATTCTTTTTTTCTGATAAAGAAAACAACAGTGTCTTTCTTATATATATTTTGCAATGATAATGGGGGACCATTTTCTGCTAATAATGGGAATCTAAAATGGTTGTAGCACCTAATTGCAGCTATTTTAGTACTGTGTAATTAGAATCTCTCATTACTTGTTGTTGCCATGCCATGATTACAGCTAATTCAGTTGTAATTCTAACAATCGCCAAACATTCCTCTTATTAATTAGCTTACAAACTTACTTGATTGTCCCTATATATATATATTACTTTAAATATGTAAATTAGGTATCACATTCTAAGTCTTAAGCAGATTTTAACTACTTTTGAAAATATTTATTTTAATATCTCAATCATCGTGATTTGAAGGATTAGTATAGTTTAGTCCTTTCAAGATCATTATACTCCCATGTCTTTTAAGTTAGATATGTTATTTACAGGTTTATATTTTGCGTTTGATTATGAGCTGTTGGCAGTGCAAGGTTAGTTCGAAATCTATCAAAACGTGTAAATTATAGTATTTTTTTTATTGGGAAGTTTATTTTGATTATAATCAAGTAACTCTAAAATCAATCTCAATAGCTTTAGTTGGGGTGGCAACAACTACTATTAATTGTTTTATTTTTTTTAATGAATTTCCACTTTTTGGTATATTCTACTGATAAAATAAATTGATTTTTATTATTTTCAACTTGTATCAAAAATCGAGTTAATGGTTTGATTCGTAATTGTTAAACACAAGAATAATATGAAAGTACTTTTATAAGTATGGATAAAAGGAACAAGTGAAATAAAGTTTGCATATCTCCATTTGTACAAAATAATCATTTTTTTCATACATTTGTAAGTAAGATAGAGATTCACGTAATTACTTTTTTCCTAATCGTATAATATTATTGTCAAGTGATACTATTTTTAATAAACTCCTTTCAATCTCTAAGTGGTATAACTTAATAGTCTTACGTATCTATATATACGTATCTTAATATATATAAAAATTTGTTAAATTTTAAATCATTATATCAAATATTAAGTCAAAAATCATCTAATTTGTAGCATTAATTTATTTTTTTATTGTGACACAATGATAAGGTTATCATAAATTGCGTAGGTTATCATAAATGCTGGATAAACTTGACATCCATGAGTTGAGAAGAAAACTTAAAAGATCAAAATATTTCAACCCAAAATCTTAATGAATTCATGAATTATTTTTTATATATTATTTGTTTTTTTTCATTCCTACTCAAGATGCAACTCAAACTTACAATTCAAATCTTAACAATATAAACATTATTATAAATTAAATTTTTTTCTAAAATTACATTTCACATAGAAAAAATCATATTACTTATATCACTTTTCAAATCAAATTAAGCATTTCCTTTTTTATTTACGTATAACAATAATAATAATAACAAAAATACTAATAATAAATTAATTAATTAATTAATTAAAAATAAAATATAGGGTAGATGGAACTCTTGCATCATGAAAAAACAAGTTTTTACACAAGGAGGCAGTGTGACGTGAAGTTCTAAGGATTCTCTGATCAAACTATCATTCATGGATAATGTTTGTTTTCCCTATATTGCACGATGCACAGATACACAAGTTCTTTCGTTTGGCGGCACAATACATCAGTGAGTTTAATATTCCTGTAACTTATAGTAAAACATTTTTCATCATTCCGAGTCTGTAGTTTTCGTTTTTAAATATGTATGCAACACATTTCATTTCCTTACCATGCTAACCAAACTTTATTCAATATTATTATACTATATTTTATTCTTGGAATCAAAATACTCACTCTATGCTATGCACATGCACGTGGAAAATGGTGACCCATGTGCAGCTTGGGCTCTGTCAACCAATGGTGATGAAGTATTGTGTAGCTTCAATGAAATTCTGGCCCACAAGGCCAACGTAATCGGGGTGTGATCTACTCATAACTCAGATGCTTAGCTTAAATGTGTGACAATAATGCATGCATCTCACTCAGCAAATTCAAATTCAAATTTCTGAGGGAACATGCACAAAACTGCTACTTAAAATAATTTTGATTTCAGCTTATATATCTTCCAAATTAAACTATTTTAATATGAAAAAATAATTTGTGTTCACAAGTATACACTGGATTATTGGTGAATCTAATAAATGAAATCTATTGGGAAGAAGACAAGACAATTATTTAAAGGAATGCGACAGAAACAGGAGAAGAATAAACTCAACTGTTTGGGGTGAATCTTATCAAAGGTAATTGCTCTTGTGTTTGCTTTAGAATAACATGTCCTTCTTACTAAGATATACGTATTATTATGAATTCAGTTGTTAAGATTTCAATTATTTAATTAGATAACTTAATATTGTGGTTATTGTGTTTTCTTGTAAATTTTATTATATTTTATTAGATCAAAAGTGTAAATATTGGAGGTCATTTTTAATTAATTTATTATATTTGACTTATAATACACTCTGGTGAAAGCAATTATTACTATAATTAAGTTCTCCTTACAAAATCTGAGAAAAAATGAAGAGATTCGTATATAATTATTACCACAATGAATCGAGCATTACAATAATGAAACATAGTTTGATGTGTAGGAAATTTTTAGTATATACAATATTGTGAAGAACTTAAGGATAGAAAAGAAACGGTTGAAAGTGAGGAATGTGCATATTGTCTAAAATTCCTGAGTTTTTGTTTAACAAGCACTTAATAACGGTTGTGAGAGATTATTGTAGAGCAATTTCCACTTTAGACTGCGAAGAGCATGAATAATAAAAAGGAAAATGAGTAAAAACACATTATAGTTAGCAAACATGAAAAAAAACATGATAATTGTTTATCAATAAAATTTTTCTCTTTCTTTCTCATCTTATATTTCCTGGATTTGTAATTTGTAGGATTTTATCTAAAGTGTAACTATTATTAGATTTAAATGGGGAGCAAAATAATAAAAAAAATTGTAAAAAAAATTCATGCATTGACTAAGAAAACGAGTCAACAAAAGCAAAAGAAACATGTTTACAAGGGACATAAAAGAATAACCAAGGATATGAGTCACTCCTTCCAATTTGACCAAATTGAGATATTCTTTATTTTCTTAATTTAAATTTTGAATTCTCTTTTCATTTGTTTTTTAAACTCTTAACGTCCATATGTATACTCTAGAAACCACATGCATTTCATTTCACATGTATGTATACTTTTGTGAAGGAATAAACATTTTGGATTGGATTAGATATAAGTAGTCATCACTTCTAATTTAACCTTTTTTTTTATCTTGTAGTTTATGAAATTTCAGTTTTGAGAAAAATATTCTTATAAGAGTCATTACTAAATTGGAGTCATATCATGAATTTTTAAGAAATAAATGACCATTTTCGAAGAAAATAAATGTTCTTCGATCAATAAGTCTTGCATTTCAATTAATCTTTCTATTCTTTTTTTTTTCATCTTTTTTACTTCTTTTATTTAGTTTTCTTAATTTTATTCTTCTATTCATTTTTATCACCTATATGCATACTATTACCTATCTTCTTCTATATATATATATATATATATATATATCCTACAAACATGTTATTAATCATAAGAATAAGTATGATATTAATCATAAGAAACACCAAAAACACGTTATTTATTAAGTCAATACATTTTAATTTGAATCATGTGAAAATTTTTAAACTTATTTATATATGTTTGAGTTTCAGATTAAGTAAAAGTAGATAAATTAAGTAATATGTACGTAAGAAATACTTACAATTCTCTGAATTTAACTAGTTAATATTACTGAAAATTTTGTCCCCAGATTTATCTTAGTCAATAGTTAATCGTGCTGAGAAAAAAAAAAAACTGTTGTTGTGTTCTAACCATATTTTATATTAAGATCACAAGATGACCCTTTGAAACGGGACCCACTCTATGATTTTGATGAGAATGTTAATTATGAGATATTTTTGATTTGTGTTCTTCTCCGACTGAAATAACAGAACCCCTTCTCCTTTGGGATGGGGTGAGAAGGAAAGGACAGAGTTATCCTTTATCCGTATCTCCCAATAATTGGAAACATGGAAGCCAAAAGTAGGCGTCAACATTTGTACTGTTCTGCTGTGCTCTTACTTGTACACTTCTGCTCTACACATTGCTTTCTTTCTTTCTTTTTAATTTTACTGTCTTTTCTCATTGCCCTTAGAACAGTGGATAACAGTACCATGGCATGGCAAAATGCTCTTTCTCTCAGCTTCCAACTTTGCTTCCTCTGCCCTCCCTTCATTCCTTTTGCTTGCCACACAAACAACCATATTCCTACTACTATCATATACTTCAATTCAAAGCCACCTATCCCTTTTATACATCTGCTTTTTTAGTTAACATTCTACACGATCCACCTAATGAATTCAGATATCTGTTAGAAGAATACATAAATTATTATATATAATAGTATGAAATAAAATGATAATGTAAAAAAATTACATTAACAAGTATTCCCATATTAATATTGTATTTTCAATCAAATTAGTAAAACATGGATACATGAGTTGAAAACCTACTACATTATTGAGTTTATCTTGTAACCAAACAATTATTTCTTCATCTTCACTGTCTTCTGCTGACCATTAGGGTGTTGAGCACTGATGCTTCTGAAATTTGAAACACGAATCTGAGATTCACAAATTTGAAACATGGGGGGACACTGATGCTTTGGTATGGTTGGTTTCTGAGAGCTCATCAACCGTCTTTTGTTTTTATCTTCTCTTTTTTTTGTTGGCTATGTTTTATTGGCCCAACAACATGGCATGCCAGCTTCGCTCATCAGGTGCAACATTATTGTTCCACATGATTTTGCCTTCTTAGCCACTCTCTTTCTATTTCAGTCACATTGAAAACATACTAAGCATCCACAATCTCTTCTATCTCATAATTATTATATTGATACTTGAAGTTTTACTTTTAAGGTGAAAGGTAGTGAATCTCGCGTCAAATTGTAAACTGTTATACCTGAAGAACCAAAAATACTTTTAAATATGAATAAGTTAAAAAAAAAATTATTATATATTATCTATTGTAAGATCCTCAACTTCTCCTTTTAGCATTTCCTAATTGCAAAAGCAATGAACCCACCAACATTCTATATTATTATAATTTTGTTGTTCGAATTCAGAAACTTGAGCAGAATAAGCGTAGCTACAAAGGCACACCATATGTATACCATTACCGTACTTGGATTACAATATTTTGGGAAACACGGGGGCCACAGGCCGGAAAGAAGGAAGGGACTTCAATGTTATCGCGTGTATTGTGTTGCTTCGCCTCTTGCCTTCGTTTTTATTCATTACCATACTCTCCAAAACCACTTTTCTTTACTATTCCCAGCATTGCGTGAGGAAAGTGATGTCTCTGTCAACATTCTTTATTTCTTTAGAATTTGATTATTTGAAATTAACATTCTTTTTTATTTTTTGTTTGGATAGATTATGGATTGTGAACCCAATCTTACTATTCCAAAGAGGGGAAAATTACAATTACAATTAGAAAATGAGAAAAGTATCTTATGACCAATCTCCTCTCCAAATTCGAATGAATCCTATCACGTTATTTGAGTGTGATAGATGAATAAAATCTAACACGTATTGTCTTGAATCCATGTTTATCAACAGTTGGTCTCTGAATAATGACTCGGTTTGTAATTGCAAGCTAAAACTTGAAATAGTAATGTATGTACGTGGCATGAAGTGGAGTGAGTAGATGGGCGAAAAGATCAGGACTTGATAATCCCGAGTGCTGCAGCTTGAAGTGAGACGGAATGTTTAACATCACCAATGTTAAAACTGTGTAGCCCCAATGGGATTCTCCTGATCCCAGACTTATCCACTACACTTAGGAGCTTGCACACGTGAATATTGATTCCAACTCTCTGTTGAGCCTTGGCAGGAACATGGACTTTGTCGAAGGCCACAAGTTGCTTCTCCAGTGCCCAGTTCCCAGCAGCTGCAGGTGGAGCAGAGAACACAAGCAACGTGTGCGTGCCATCTCTGGACCCCACGTTTTTAATGTCCACCTGGAGGGTGATGAAGAGATTGTCACACCGTGCATGCGTCACTCTAATTGCCCTGTTGGAAATGTTGGTGGCATTGGAACGCCGGTGACCGTTCAGGGGAACTGACACCACTGTGGGAGCACTTGCTAGTGTCTGAACAAAGTGGGTGTAAGTTAACCCGTGCCCAAATGGATACACCACTTCACCCTTGTAGAATCTATACGTTCTTCCTGGGTACCCTGCTGATTTACTTGCTCGCATTGCCATGTTTGTCATTGGCAACTTTCTCAAGTACTCTTGTGGGTACCATGTCATAGGAAGCTTTCCCCCTGATACCAAAACGTACACATACTTTATTTTATTCACATTCTACAAAATCACAAATGCTAGTAGCACGTCCTACGATAACAACACAAACCTGGGCTAGATGTTCCAAACAGTATATCTGCAATGGCGGCGCCGCCAGCTTGGCCCGGATAACCGGCCCAGAGGATGCCCGCGATTCGAGGGTTATTCTTCGCAAATGTGATATCAACAGGCCCACCAGACATTAGGACCAAAATGGTTGGGCCTTTTGAGGCAGCTGCAACTTTTGAAACCAAGTCTTGTTGACGCCCAGGTAAAAACAAGTGAGTCCTGTCCACTGTTTCAGCTTCGATGGACTGGTCCAAGCCCATAACTAAAACAGTTGCATCCGCTTGACGAGCTGCGTTTATAGCAGACCCGAAAAGAATATCGTTCTTACAAGCTATATTTTCACAACCCAATTCATGAATGGTCCGGGCATATCTTCCTATTCCTTGTAAGGGAGTGGTGTATCCACAAGCAATACCTATTAGAAATGTAGTGAGAGAAATTAGGCAAATTTAGTTTGACTTGGGGAGACATTAGACTAAGCATTTTCCTATGGCAAATTTACCAGCATAGTTTCCAATCATTGTAACATCGGCTTTGGAATTGGGCCCAATTACAGCCACGGTATGATGACGCTGTTGGGAGAGAGGCAAAACAGGACCAGTATTCTTAAGAAGCACAATTCCTTGTCTGGCAGCTTCAAGAGCGAGCTCTTGATGGGCCGGTTTGCACACATCTTTTGGGCCCAATTTGCCATACTCTTGGGCCGATGGCTCTCCATCAAACATCCCTAACCTCATTTGGACCGTTAGTGTGTTGACCAAAGCCCCGTCCACGTCAGCTTCGCTCAGCAAGCCCTTTGTTACAGCATCCTGCGTGTGCACTGCTAGGAAAGGACCACAGTCTAAATCCAAACCTGTGACATGGTCAAAAAAGAAAATTTATGTTTTGACTTTGGCATAATACTAGTGAAGGAATGAACCGACTAATTGGTTTTGTAAATAGAGTGACTAGCCTGCTTTAATGGCATCGGCAGCAGCTTCTTCTGGCGTGGGTGTATAATGTTGATTACTATAAAACACCCCAACGGAGTCACAGTCTGATACAATGTACCTGGCCACAGAAAAGCAAATGAATGAGTTTGAAAAGTTGAAAGTTGAAACAGAAGGTGGTATGGAATGAGTATTAAGTAGGTTTACCCGTCGAGTTGCCACAGGCCACGAACTGTATTCTTGAGTAGGTTGGGGTCCGCACAAGTAGGAACCCCATTCACTTGATTGTAAGAACACATCACACTGGCTACTTTCCCTTCGCTCACACACATCCTGAATGGCACGTCGAATGTATCCTCTATGTCCTGCTTACTTACCTGCCATAATTAACAAAAACTATGTATTAATAATTATAATTTCAATGTAACATTAAATTTCAGAAAAATAAAGGGCACCTGTGCATTGAAGTGGAATCGATCCATGCCGTTCCAATTGTCGAGATCATAAGCCGTGAAGTGTTTGCAACAAGCAGCAACCTTCAACCGGCTAGCATGGGTTCCCTGGAGTCCTCTAACGTAACTAGCGGCATATATACCGGCTAGCACAGGGTCCTCACCGGGAGTTTCCTGTCCGCGGCCCCACCTTGGGTCCCTGAAAATGTTAACGTTTGGGCTCCAGTAGGTGAGCCCTGCTGTTCCACCGTTGTACATGGCCCTTGCCTCATCCGACACAACCTGCACATTAACACCTACATTAATATCCTCTTTCTTTTTTCTTTAAACCAGAAGTAAACTTTGTTCTTCATCCTCATATTTGGAAGTGTCATTATTATTATCTTCAAGTGGCTTGGTGAAGGGGGACACTCAACAGCCAAACAGGTCCCCACAGACAAATGATATGCGAGTTCAACCCAACCAATCACCCATCACCAAAATTAAATTGAATCTCTTTTAGGAGAAAATATTAACCAATCATTATTTCGTCGAAACCGGATTATTTTATTATTTACATTGGACATATTTATATCTTCAGTCTAATAAGGAATAATAATCATTTTTTTTATTATTTATAAAAACTAAATGAAAGTGATGCTCATTAATCTTTTATAAATTTTAATCCATAATATCTTTGATACAGTTATTTTAGATGAAACTACTTCTAATTAAAGAAGTTATATTAATAAAACAGAGAAACATATTACTTATTGCATTGTTATTTTTACAAAAAAAATCTTAAGTTGATATGAACTCATGACTTAAATAAAAAAAAAGTTTTATTAAATTCTTAATATCACTAATTGAATAAATTAAATTATTTAATTCATACAAAATTATTAGAATAATCTTACTACAATTAGAGTCACTTTATTGCATATTTCACATAGACTAGAGTCTCACCTTAGATGTTATAAAATTAACTTAAACTTAGACCTACTTTTATCAAAGTTTATCATAACTAAATTTGTAGGTTTTGTAGTGTCATCTGCCAAAGTTTATCTTAACAAGCCAACATACATTATATAATTAAGGATAAGTGACATGTTACAAATCTAATATACGAGAATGAGTTAGGTACGGTTATAGAAAACTAATTAAAAGAGAGTGGGAGTGTGCTACACTTGCAAAGCTTATTGGGAGTTTCCTCCTCTAGTCCGTGAGCGAACAATGAAGCAGCAACATAAATTAATGAATGACTGCCTCACCGTGCACAATGCACGCTGCTCCATAATTCTGTGCAAACCCTGCAAGCCCCACTCTCCATACATTATTTTATATCAATTTTATTATGTCATACTATTTCTAAAATTATTTTTACAAATTCTGTTTTTGATACAGACATTTTATGGGATTTATAAACTTATATTTTTTTATTTATATTTTAATGTAAGTACAATTTTGTAAATGAAAAATAATCTTTTTATTTTCATGATCCAAAATTTTCAATTTAATCTCTCATTATATTACATCAGCATATTATGTACCACCTCTTACGTTTAATTGCTGCCACTGCTAGACTCGAGACCTCATAATCACTCCCTTTCGCGCGCACGTGACTGTGTACACAGTATTTCATTTTTTAGATTTTGTAACGATATGCTAATAGTCTACACGGTAGAGAGAAATGTTAACACCGATAACTCTAATTTTAAATAGAGAATAATATTTACCTTTTAAAGTTTATGCACCATGGATAAAAAAATAATTAATTTATGAAGAACACAAAATAAATTAATTGTGGAATTTCTCGTGCATGGTAGCTGAAAATTAACTATTCGGCGCGCCCGTGCCACAGAGCAGAGGAGTAAAAAGTAAAAGTAGCACGATGGTAACACAACTTGACTGAATCTCGAAAAAAATAAGAAGAAAAAACAAACCGTGAGCAAAAGAAAAGTCAAGCATTTTAACAGGGATGACATAGGAAAATGATCTTAATGCAATTTATATTGTGACCTATATTCTATTGTCACTTTATTACTAAACACAAACAAGATATAAGAGACAATGTTGCCAACTAAAAATCGATTTCATGTGATAAATTTGTTTTAGTGTGATTTTTGGTTGCCTCACACTGTAGTTGTTGTGTTGTGTGGTGTCAGTGCATGCAAATTACATTCATAATTAGAATCGATTTTACTATTAAAATAATTGTAAAATTTATGGAAAGAAAATCTGACCCGTCCGATTGACTCCCAGAGAGAAGCGTTGAAGGAAGCAGCGGTGGTGATGACTTGGGGGAAGCTAGTTGCGCCGGGGAACTGTGCATTGAACTTGACTCCGGGACCCACATTTGAAACGCCGTGGAGTGCCTCCGACCACCACTCGTACCCTTTCATCCCCAGCCGCGGAACCGCCGCGGCATTGTTCACCAGAAGCCTAACCTTCTCCTCGAGTGTCAACCTTCCGATGAGGTCCTTCACCCTCTCCGCTATCGCCAATGAGACCTTGCAAAAGGGCAAGTTCTTGGTAGCGGCATTTTTAGGGTCGCAGGCGAATGCGTCACGTGCCTCACACGTGTGGCGGAGCAGAAAGAGGAAGAGGAAGAGCGCAACGAGGGGTGAGAAGGATGAAGACATTTGGAGCAGGGAGGAAATAAAGGTGAGTGAGGGGTGGCATGTTAAAGAATAGAGTGAACCTTATATATATAAATAATATAACAACACACAATAAGTGTGTGCTCGCGTGTGAGAGAGAGAAATTACAAATGACGGTGTAGGATGATAATGACGACGTAATAGAGAGGCCAAGCTAGTAGATAGCTCCTTTAATATGATGATTGGATTTTCCACTATCTCATTTTTTTACTTAGAACATTACCACTACTATTATTATTATTAATATTATGGATACCAAACAACTTTTGTTTGCTGGTGAGATCTCAATAATGTCTAGGCCTTACCAAAGATACATATATCACTCTGTTCATCATTTAACATATTAACAACCACTCAAATTCACCTGCGGTTATGAAGGACAACCATGTATAAAGGAAAAAAGTCACTTCTATATCACATGCTCATCATATAACATCTTTTATTATATTATCTTCATCTTCTTCTTTTTTTGATCGCACCAATTACTTAATGTAGTGTTTCATTCTTTAATATTTTTTTGGGTAAAAAATATTATACAAATTTATTGGACAAATATAATTTATCTTAAGAGAAAAGTAGGTTTAGTTTTGTATAAATAATTTCCACTTCATAAAATTATTTTATTTTCAAATATATGTTATATTATGACTGTGAGAACTATTATTGAGTTTGAATTGGTTTAATGTGAGTTAAGTGGAAATTTTAATTATTGTTATAGTGTAAGTAGGGTTGAAATTCGGTCATTTTTTTTATGAGAAGTCTACGACCTATTTCATATCATATGTATAGGGTTGGACTAATAAATTTAAGTCATTTGTTGAACAACTTAAGAATCTTTGAAAAACGGGTTATTTAGTTAAAAGATAAAAGATTTATGTGAAAACCGTGACTGATTTATTTAACCAATGATAGAGTTATTATTATCTTTATTGTATAAGCTAGACCTTAAAAAGTACCTGGATAAATAAGTTTGACTAATTTTTAAAATGGAAATTTGTAAATCTTAGTTAAGCTTAACTATTGTTTACTGCTAATTAAAACGATAGAATCTCCTCTATTCATTTTCATTAATATTTCCATTATAATGATAAAATTAAAAGAGTAATCTTGTTTATTTAATTTATTAGATACCTGCGGGATATTTTTAAAGTTTTCCGCAATTAAATTGTCTGTAGTATTATTTGATGTGATAAACTAAGCTCAATTAAATTGTATGTAGTATTTGATGTGATAAACTAAGCTCATATAAGTAAATGATCATACACTTTATTATACCAAATCTAACCAAAAATATTGTTTAGGCTTTGTTTGGTTGGGAGAGTGGATTTGAGAAGATGAATTTGAAGGGATTTGAGTGGATTGTGTGGGGATGAAAAGGTTGTTTGGATCAAGGGATGAATGGTAAGATTTGAAGGAATTTGAGGAGATGGATTATGAAAGTTTGGAAATGATTTGATAGATGTTATAGATTTGTTTTTATTTTTTTAATTGATATATTTCTGAAAATACTAATTAACCCTTGTGAAATAAAATGGTAAAAAATCAAAATGAATTGGATTAAATTGATTTTAGTATAAAAACATTACTAAAATTATTTAAAACATATCTTTTAAATTATTTAAAATTAAACATAAATCCTAAATAATGCAATAAAATCATAAATTTATTATTCTATTAAAATATACATTACTAAAA